>ERZ827150.703-NODE-703-length-47340-cov-25.610701_pt1 | contig 47340 bp, 37 predicted proteins | sample MGYA00519779_ERZ827150 | MGnify/ENA primary metagenome ERZ827150 (study PRJEB31778, sample SAMEA3449267) | human gut metagenome | biome: human gut; feature: human-associated habitat; material: faeces | place: United Kingdom | collected 2010/2012 ...
CCTCACCGCAGGCGGCGCTATGGACTATACCATTGTGGTCTCCGCCACCGCTTCCGAGCTGGCGCCCATGCAGTATATTGCCCCCTATGCAGGCTGCACCATGGGCGAATACTTCATGTATCAGGGCAAGGACGTGCTGGTCATTTACGACGATTTGAGCAAGCACGCGGTGGCCTACCGTGCCATTTCCCTGCTGATCCGCCGTCCGCCCGGACGGGAAGCCTACCCCGGCGACGTCTTCTACCTCCACTCCCGTCTTCTGGAGCGGGCAGCCCAGCTGTCCCCGGAGCTTGGCGGCGGCAGTCTGACCGCTCTGCCCATTATTGAGACCCAGGCCGGCGACGTGTCCGCCTACATTCCCACCAACGTCATTTCCATCACCGACGGCCAGATCTTCCTGGAAACTGAGCTGTTCAACTCCGGTATCATGCCCGCCGTGAACCCCGGTATTTCCGTCTCCCGTGTTGGCGGTGACGCTCAGATCAAGGCCATGAAGAAGGTGGCCGGTTCTCTGAAGCTGCTGTACTCCCAGTACCGTGAGCTGCAAAGCTTTGCCCAGTTCGGCTCCGATCTGGACGCGGATACCAAGTCCCGTCTGGCTCTGGGTGAGCGGATCGTGGCCGTGCTGAAGCAGAAGAACGGTTCTCCCAAGGAAGTGGCGCAGCAGGTGTGCATCATCTACGCCGTGACCCATGGGTATCTCACTTCCATTCCCGTGGCGCAGATTCCCGAATTTGAGAAGCGGCTGGAAGAGCATATGAACAATCACCACGCCGACGTTCTCGAGGCCATTCGCTCCACCGGCAAGCTGGAGACCGAGACTGAGAACGCCCTGAAAGCTGCCCTGGACGAGCTGGTGGCTGAATTTCAGGCATAAGGAGGGGTAAGCCATGGCTGGCGTTTCCACCAAGGAAATCAAAAACCGCATCCGAAGCATGGAGTCCACCAGGCAGATCACAAAGGCCATGGAAATGGTCGCTGCCTCCAAGCTCCGCCGGGCGCAGGCGCAGGTGCTTTCCTCCCGCCCCTATTTTGAAATTCTTTACTCCACCATCGCGGACATCGCGTCCTCCAACCGGGATTTCTCCTCCCCCTATTTACAGGAGCGTCCTGTGAAAAAGGTACTGTATATCGTCATTGCCGGTGACCGCGGTCTTGCCGGCGGCTACAACAGCAACATTCTCAAGCTGGTTCAGTCGGAGATCGCGGGCAAGGACGCCGTAGTCCTGCCCATCGGCAAGAAGGCTCTGGACTATTTCAGGAGCAAGCAGATCCCGACCTTTACGGAGCACTATGCCGAAGCGGCCGAACTGACCGTGGGTGACTGCTTCTCCGTCTCCAAGCAGGTAAGCAAGGCTTTTCTGGCAGGAGAATTTGACCAGATCGTCGTTGCGTATACCAATTTCGTCTCCGTCCTTGCCCAGACGCCCGCAGCCATGCAGCTGCTGCCTCTGAAAAAGCCGGAAAAGAAAGAGAGTACCAATCAGGGCGATATCCTGTACGAGGGCGACAGTGAAGAGGTTTTCGCCGCGATCATCCCCGAATATCTGGGCGGCGTTATCTACGGTGCGCTGTGCGAAAGCCGCGCCTCCGAGCAGGCTGCCCGCCGGGCTGCCATGGATTCCGCGACCCAGAACGCCGACGATATGATCGACGACCTGAGCTTGAAATTCAACCGCGCCCGTCAGGCCGCGATCACGCAGGAGATTACGGAGATCGTCGCAGGCTCCTGAGTCCCCGCAGGGGCGGTATTCTGATCGCCCAATCCCCAGAAGTTACGAATTTGCGGTATCTGATGTGGGTTAAGCCCGGAATTTTGGGTAAAAGTGGGTATTCCCCCCGCATTTTGTTCCGCAAATATTTCAGCAGAAGGAGTTGAATTCCCAATGGCCAAAAACAAAGGAACTGTGATCCAGGTCATGGGTCCTGTTCTTGACATCCGCTTCGCTGACGATCAGCTGCCCGGTCTGCTCAGCGCCATCGAGATTCCCAACGGCGAGCATACCATCGTGGCGGAGGTCGCCCAGCACATCGGCGACAATGTGGTTCGCTGCGTCGCCATGTCCTCCACGGACGGCCTGCAGCGCGGCACCGAGGCCACCGACACCGGCGCGCCTATCTCCGTTCCCGTTGGCGAAGAGTGCTTGGGACGTGTATTTAACCTGCTGGGTCAGCCCATTGACAACAAAGCGCCTGTACAGGGCGTCGAGCGCTGGCCCATCCACCGTCCCGCTCCCTCCTACGAGGAGCAGCAGCCCGCTACCGAGATTCTGGAAACCGGCATCAAGGTCATCGACCTGATCTGCCCCTATGCCAAGGGCGGTAAGATCGGTCTGTTCGGCGGCGCGGGCGTTGGCAAGACCGTTCTGATTCAGGAGCTGATCTACAATATCGCCACTGCCCACAACGGCTATTCCGTGTTCACCGGCGTTGGCGAGCGTACCCGTGAGGGCAACGACCTGTACAACGAAATGACCGAGTCCGGCGTTATTTCCAAGACCGCCATGGTCTTCGGTCAGATGAACGAACCGCCAGGAGCCCGTATGCGCGTGGGCCTGTCCGGCCTGACCATGGCAGAGTACTTCCGTGATGTGAAGCATCAGGACGTGCTGCTGTTTATCGACAACATCTTCCGTTTCACCCAGGCCGGTTCCGAGGTATCCGCACTGCTCGGCCGTATGCCCTCCGCCGTCGGCTATCAGCCCACTCTGGCAACGGAAATGGGCGCCCTGCAGGAGCGTATCACCTCCACCAAGGAAGGTTCCATCACTTCCGTTCAGGCTGTCTACGTTCCCGCCGACGACCTGACCGACCCCGCCCCCGCTACCACCTTCGCCCATCTGGACGCCACAACGGTTCTTGACCGCGGCATTTCCTCTCTGGGCATTTACCCCGCCGTTGACCCGCTGGACTCCACTTCCCGTATCCTGACTCCCGAAATCGTTGGTCAGGAGCATTACGAGACCGCCCGTGCCGTGCAGAGCATCCTCCAGCGCTACAAAGAGCTGCAGGACATCATCGCCATCATGGGTATGGACGAGCTTTCCGAAGAGGACAAGCTGACGGTCAACCGCGCCCGTAAGGTGCAGCGTTTCCTCAGCCAGCCCTTCCATGTTGCCGAGCAGTTCACCGGCTATCAGGGCAAGTACGTCCCCCTGAAGGAAACCATCCGCTCCTTCCAGGAAATCATTGCGGGTAAATATGACGACATTCCCGAATCCTACTTCCTGTTCGCCGGCTCCATCGACGACGTGGTTGCCAAGTACCGGGGCGGTGAGAAGGCATGACACCCTTCCACTTGAAAATCGTCACCCCCGACGGCCTGATTTATGACGGTCAGGCAGAAGAACTGCTTGTTCGCACCACCAACGGCGACGTCGGCATTCTTGCCCGTCACATGAACTATGTCGCCCCTCTGGGTATGGGGCGGGCCGTCATTGTGTCCGACGGACAGCGCCGGACAGCGGCGTGCATCGGCGGTATGGTCAGCGTCTCAAAGGGCGAGGTGACGTTAGTCCCCACTACCTTTGAGTGGGCAGACAAAATCGATGTTGCCCGTGCGGAGGCTGCCCTGGAAAAGGCAGAGAAGGTTCTCCACGATCAAAACGCTTCCGACACCGACCTGCGTCTGGCCGAAGCCAAGCTTCACCGCGCACTGGTCAGAAAGAGCGTTGCCTCTAAGTTATAAGCGATCACCCCGGTATCCGAATGGATACCGGGGTCGTTTCAGGATGCGGGCCGCAACGACCCAGACACACGCCGCCGCTCCCGCTAAAGAATGGCTGCGGCGGAAGAAAGTGAGCAATCCCAATGGTAATACAGAAAATTGACAGCGATATTGAGAAAAAGGACATCGCAAGGGCCATTCTGGAAGTGCTTCCGGATTGGTTCGGCATCCCGGAAGCTACGGAAGCGTACATCGCAGACAGCAAAGGCCGCCCATTCTTCTGCGCCTTTGCGGACGATGTTCCCGTCGGCTTTCTCTATCTGAAAGAAACCGGGCGGCATACCGTGGAGCTGGCCGTCATGGGGGTGCGTCAGGAATATCACCGGCAAGGCATCGGCAGAGCGCTTTTTGAGCAGGCCAAAGCCGAAGCCAAACGGCTGGGATATTCCTTTATCCAAGTCAAAACCGTCCAGATGGGCAGATATGCTATTTACGACGACACCAACCGCTTCTACCTCTCCTTGGGGTTCAAGGAACTGGAAGTGTTCCCAACGCTGTGGGACGAATGGAATCCCTGCCAGATTTATATAATGACTATATAGGCTCAAAATCACCCTGGTATCTGTTGGATACCAGGGTGATTTGTTTTGTATAGCTCGCCGTGACCGTTATTCTTCGGTGGCCTTCGGGTCTTCCTTCCCGTCCTCGAAGCCGTCGAACATGGAGGTGGAAGAAGCGTCTCCCACTTCCCTGCCCTGCATGATCGCTTCAAACTGCTCGCCGGTCATAGTCTCCTTTTCCAGAAGGAAGTCCACGACCTTGTGAAGCTTGTCGCTGTTGTCTGTCAGAATCTGCTTGCAGTGGTCGTATGCCTTGTCGATCAGCGCCCTGACCTCGTCGTCGATGGTTCCGGCGACCTTCTCGGAATAGCTCTTTGTGGTCTGGTAGTCCCGACCAATGAACACCTCTCCGCCGTCAAGATAAGACACTGTACCCAGCTTCTCGCACATGCCGTAGCGAGCGACCATGTCCTTCGCCAGCTTCGTTGCCCGGTCGATGTCATTGGAAGCGCCCACGGAAATATCCCCGAGGAACAGAGCTTCCGCAACACGTCCGCCCAGCAGCGACACGATCTGCTCATACATTTCGTTGCGGGTCAGGTTAGAAGAATCATCCTTGGGCAGATACCAGGTCGCGCCCAGAGACTGGCCGCGGGGAACAATGGTGATCTGCCGCACCGGGTCGTGGGTGGGCAGGTTGTACATGGCGACAGCGTGACCGGCTTCGTGGACAGCCGTCTCCTTCAAATCCTTCCGGGTCTGAACGCGGCTCTTTTTCGCGGGGCCTGCTGTAATCTTCATCAGCGCCTCGTTCATGTCCTCCATGGTCAGCACCGGGCGGTCCGCTCTGGCCGCCAGAATCGCCGCTTCATTGAGAAGATTGCTCAGGTCAGCGCCGGTAAATCCGGCGGTAGAGCGGGCGACGGTTTTCAGATTGACAGAGGCGTCCAGCTTTTTGTCCTTGGCGTGGACTTTCAGGATTTCCTCCCGCCCCTTCACGTCCGGCCGTCCCACGTGAATCTGCCGGTCAAAGCGGCCGGGTCGCAGCAGCGCCGGGTCGAGGATGTCCGGCCGGTTGGTTGCCGCCAGAACGATGACGCCCTCCGAACGGGTGAAGCCATCCATTTCCACCAGCAGCTGGTTCAGTGTCTGTTCCTTTTCGTCGTGACCGCCGCCCAGACCGGAGCCGCGCTTGCGGCCGACGGCGTCGATCTCGTCGATGAACACGATGGCAGGGGCGATTTTTCTGGCCTGTTCAAACAGGTCCCGGACACGTCCTGCGCCGACACCCACGTACATTTCCACGAAATCCGAGCCGGAAATGGACAAAAACTGCACGCCCGCCTCTCCCGCGACAGCCCGGGCAAGCAGGGTCTTGCCTGTGCCGGGAGGCCCCACCAACAGAAGGCCGTGGGGAATCCGTGCGCCGATCTCGGTAAATTTTTCGGGATTTTTCAGGAAATCCACGATTTCCTGAAGCTCTTCCTTTTCCTCGTCCGCACCCGCAACGTCGTCAAAGGTCACTTTCTTGTCTCCGGGAACGCCCAGAACCGTCCGGGCTTTGCTGAACCCATTCATGGGATTCCCGGCACTGCTCATGCGTCCCATCAGCAGCGCCCAGACAAACAAAATTACCAGGCCGACCACCAGCAGCGGAAGAATCAGGGTATAGGGCGAAAAGCCCTTGTCCGGAACAAAATTGTAGCTTTCCAGCACGCCGGAGGCCGTCTGCTCCGCGAAAGTCTCGTGCATCTCCTGCCGGAAACTCTCCGGGTCGGCCAACGGTGCAGTGATGGTGGTCTGGCCGTTGTAGGGTTTGTTCAGCTGCATCGTAATGGTCTGATCCTGCACCACGAACTGACGCACCTGTTCCTTATTGAACAGCTCAACGACCTTGGAATAGGGCAGGGTGTCCTGACTGGTGGTAAACAGGTTGCTGATCCAGCCTAAAAACGCCACCAGCAGCGCCGCATATACAATGAGTGGGATCCATCTCGTTCTTTTCAATTTGGGGTTACTCCTTATTTTTCATGAGAAAGCTCCGGAAAACCGGATTACTCAGAGATTCCGTAAGCCTCCGGCTTCAGAACGCCGACATAGGGCAGATTCCGGTAGTGTTCGTTGTAGTCAAGGCCATAGCCCACCACGAAGGCGTTGGGAATGGTAAAGCCGACGTAATCGGGCTTCAGGGTGATGCCGGGACGGCGGCGCTCGGGCTTATCCAGCAGGGTGCAGATCTTCAGAGACGCAGGCTCCCGCGCCAGCAGATGACGGTAGGTGAAGTCCAGCGAATTGCCGGTGTCGTAAATATCCTCCAGAATCAGCACATGGCGGCCCTTGATATCCGAGGCGATGTCCCGCTTGACCTCCATCTTTCCGGTGGAATTGGTTCCGGCATAGGAGGAGATCCACATGAAATCCATCTCGCAGTGGGTCTTGATCTCCCGGATCATGTCCGCGTAAAACACCACAACGCCCTTGAGGACGCCTACGATGATGGGATCCTTCCCCGCGTAGTCCGCCGTCAGCTCTTTGCCCAGCTCCGCGATGCGGGTCTTGATCTGTTCCTCGGTCAGCAGAATCTCCTGAATGTCCTTTTCCATAGCTTTTTCTCCCTTATGCTGTGTTTTTCATTCTATTTGCACGCTTAATCGTCGCTGCTTTCCGGAATATCCACCTCAAAATGGACAGTCACGGCGGGTAGCTCCCCGGCGGCGCGATCGGCGTGAACGCCAATGGAGTATACGCCCAATACGCCCCGTTCATCACACAATACGGGAATCCGCTCCCGCATGGCTGCGGGGATTTTCCGGTCGATGAACAGCTTTTTCAGGCTTTTGGTTCCGCCGCTCAGGCGGATAGTGTCCCCGCTTTCCCGGGGGCGAAGGGTCAGCGTCCCAACAGGACGAACGGTAAAGGTGTCCGGTGCGTTGACGATTTTATCAGCGGGAACGCAGGTCACGCGGTAGTCTCCGTAAACCGTTTCTCCGGGGCAGGTCAGTGCCACCGGTTCCGGGCGGGGCCTGTGCGCTTGAGCTTCCAGACGGTCATACCGTCTGCTCACTGTCACGCCGCCGGGAAGGTTAACCCGTGCGGAGGGTTTGTCGGAAAACAGCAGCCCTTCCGCTGCGGAAATATGGGAATCCTCCGGCTCCCTCACGCCGCTGTCTTTCAAAAATCTCTCGATGCAGCGGCTGCGCTGGGCTTTCGGCATGGCTCTCAGCGTCTGCACACCGGGCAAAGCCGAAAAATCCGACTGTGCGGCGAGGAAATCCTCGTCCTCCCGCAGCCGCAGCGCCATCAGAGAAAGATTCTCCGCCAAGCGGGGATTCTCCGATTTCAGCAGAGGCATCACGGTATGGCGGATACGGTTTCGCAAAAAGGCGTCGGAAGCGTTGGAGCTGTCCTCCCGGTGGGGAAGCCCCCACGCAAGCAGGAATTTCTCCACCTCCTGCCGGTTTATCAGCAGCATGGGACGGATGACATTTCCGCTGACCGGGGCGATGGCGCCCAGCCCTTTCAGGCCGGTGCCGCGGATCATGCGCATGATGACCGTCTCGGCGTTGTCGTCGGCGGTGTGGGCAGTGGCGATTTTCCCGTTCAAGCTCCGGAGAAATGCATACCGGGCGTCCCGGGCGGCGGCTTCCAGCCCCTTTTTCCCCGGGCGGACCTCCGCCGAGCCGACGTGTAAGGGGATATCATAGCGTCCGCAGAATTCCCGGACAAAGGCTTCGTCCCCGTCTGATTCTTCCCCACGGAGATGGTGGTTAAAATGCGCGGCTTCCAGACGGATGTCCAGCTTGTCCCTCAGCAGATACATGGCGAACAGGAGCGCCACGGAATCCGCCCCGCCGGAGACGGCGCAGACGACCGTATCCCCCGGCATGATCATATCATACTGCCGGATCATCCGCAAGAGCTTATTCCGCATGTTTCCACTCCCGGTCGGCAAAGGTCTGGTACTGGCCGATCCACTGCATCTTCACCGCGCCGGTTTCGCCGTGACGGTTCTTGGCGACAATGCACTCCGCCACGCCCTTGTCCTCGGTGTTTTCGTGATAATATTCGTCCCGGTACAGGAACATCACCGAGTCGGCGTCCTGCTCGATGGCGCCGGATTCCCGGAGGTCGGACAGAATCGGCCGCTTGTCGGTGCGGCTCTCCACCGCACGGGACAGCTGGCTCAGGCAGATCACCGGCACGTCCAGCTCCTTCGCCATGATTTTCAGGGAGCGGGAAATTTCGCCCACCACGGTAACACGGTTGTCGCTGTTCTTTCCGTACCCGGAACCCTGCATCAGCTGTAAGTAGTCGATGATGACCAGCCCCAGATTGTCTAAGCGGCGGCACTTGGCGTTGATGTCCGCCACGGTGACGGAGGGGTTATCGTCAATACGGATGTCCGTCTGGCTCAGGGCGGCGGAGGCCATGCACAGCTTGCTCCACTCGTCCTCGCTGAGCTTGCCCGTGGCCAGCTTTTGCAGCTCCACGAAGCCCTCGCTGGCAAGCAGACGCATGGCCAGCTGCTCCCGGGACATTTCCAGATTGAAAATGGCAACGGTTTTCTTGTACTTTTTCGCCACGTTGACGCCGATGTTCAGCGCAAAGGCGGACTTGCCCATGGCAGGCCGGGCAGCAATGAGCAGAAGGTCGGACTTGTTCAGTCCGTTGATCCGGGTGTCTAAGTCCCGCAGGCCGGTGGACAGGCCGGGAATCAGGGAATCCGACTGGCTCAGCTCTGTCAGGCGGTCGAACACCTTGTGCAGCGTCGTGCCGATGTGCTCCAGAGAGTCGCCTCGCTCGCCCTTGCGCAGGGCGTAAATTTTCTTTTCCGCAGATTCCAGCATCTCGGCGGGCGTCCCCACCTCTTCCGACACCATCTGCTGAATGTCCGTCGCGGCCTGATTCAGTCCCCGAAGCATGGACTTTTCCTGCACAATGGCCGCATACCGTGCCACATTGGCGGCAGTGGGGGTAATCTCCATCAGCTGGAGGATGTAATCCCGGGAATTGTCGTGATAGTAGCCCAGCTCCTTCAGCTTGTCCAGCACCGTGACCGGGTCAATGGTCTGGGAGAAGTTGAACATGGTATAGATGGCTTCATAAATTTCCCGGTTCTGCTGCAGGTAAAAATCCTCCGGCTTCACAATGCCCACCACATCCGTAATGCACCGGCTGTCGATGAGAATGGAGCCCAGAACCGCCTGCTCCGCCTCCAGCGACTGGGGCTGCTGCCGGGACAGAAGTTCTTCATCCATGGCAAGTTCTCCTTTCTCTATAGAATATGGTGTTATGCAATCTTATGCTTCGACGATCTTCACCGTCAGCGGCGCGGAAATCTCATAGCCCAGCTTGCAGGTGACGGTGTACGTACCCACGTTCTTGATGGGTTCCGCAATGATGATCTTCCGCTTGTCCAGCTTGATACCGGTCTTCGCCAGTGCGTCGGCGATTTCCTGATTGGTCACGGAGCCGAACAGACGACCCGCGCCGCCGCCCTTGGCGGCCACGGTGACGGTCATCTCCCGCAGTTTTCCGGCGGTCTCCATGGCCTCGGCCTTTTCCCGGGCAATACGCTCCTGATTGGCCTTGTCGTTCATGCGCATGGTGTTCACGGCGTCAGGGGTCGCCTCCGTGGCCAGCTTCCGGGGCAGCATGTAGTTCCGGGCGTAGCCGTCGGAAATCTCGATCATCTGTCCCTTTTTGCCCTTTCCTTTTACATCTTGCAGCAGAATTACTTTCATTGTAACAGTCTCCTTAATCGGTATGATATGTACGCCAAACAGCCGTTAAAACGGCGTTTGGCCTGGTTTATTCTTCGTAGAACTTATCAATGGACGCCACCAGCTCGTCCAGCGCTTCCTTGACGGTGGTGTCCTTCATCTGCGCGCCGGCTGTAGCGGTGTTGCCGCCGCCGCCCAGCGGCTCCAGAATCATCTGGACGTTGGCGCTGCCAATGCTTCGGGCGGAAATGATGACCTGCTCCCCGTCCGGATAGAGAACGAAGGACGCGGTAATGCCGGAAATATTTAATAGCTCGTCCGCCGCCTGCGCCGCCAGCACCCGGGTCGTGGGGGTGTTCAGCGCCGCAATGGCGATCTCCTGCCGGTACAGGCGAGAGGATTTGATGATCTGATACTTCGCCATGGTGTCCTGGAAGTCGTTCTGCATCAGCTTCTTGACCTCCGTGGTGTCCGCGCCCAGACGGCGCAGGACGGCTGCGGCCTCAAAGGTACGCTCGCCGGTACGGACGTTGAAGAACTTGGTGTCCAGACAGATGCCCGCCATCAGGCTCTCCGCTTCGATGGGCAGCACGTCCTTCTTCTCCACGGCGTACATGAGCACCTCCGTCACCAGCTCCGCCGCCGAGGAGGCGTAAGGCTCGTGAAGGTTGACCACCACGGGGTTGATATAATCCGCCGCCCGGCGGTGATGGTCTACCACACAGACCTTGGAGATGGCTTCAAGCAGCGGTCTGCACTCCACCTGATCCGGCCGGTTGGTGTCCACCACCACGAGGACGCTCCGGTTGTCCGCCATCAGCAGGGCATCCTGCCCGGACACGAACACGTCCCGGTATTCGGGAACCGCCTGAATTTCCTCGATCAGCTTTCCGGCGGCATTGTTTTCCAAGTCAATGACAATATTGGCCTTCTTCCCCCGCTTACGGCACAGGCAGCTGATGCCCATGGCCGCGCCCACGGCGTCCAGGTCGGCGTTCTTGTGTCCCATGATGAACACCCGTCCGCTCTGGCCGATCAGCTCCATCAGGGAATTGGCCGTCACACGGGAACGTACCTTGCTGCGGTAATCCGCTTCCCGGTTCCGTCCGCCGTAGAAATTGAAATTGACCCGGTCTTTGATGACCGCCTGATCGCCGCCCCGGCTCAGTGCCATCTCGATGCCCAGCGCGGCAAAATCGTAGCTTTCCTCGAAGCTCTCGCCGTCCACGCCCAGACCGATGGAAATGGAGGCGGGCAGGCCGGAGGAATTGACAATCTCGTGAATGTCTTCCAGCAGGGAGAACTTATTTTCTTTCGCCCGTTCTAAGTCCCGCTTCTCGAAAATGAACAGGAAGCGGTTGCGCTCCAACCGGCGAAGCAATCCGCTGTAGCCCTCCGTCCACCGGGTGATGGTCTCGTTGAGCTTGGCGTTCAGAGAGGAAATGGCGCTTTCCGTCAGGTTTTTGGTCAGTTCCTCGTAATTATCAATAAGAATGATGGCGACCACAGGCCGGGAGCGGATATACTCGTCCCGCACCTGATACAGCTCCGTCAGGTCGGAAAAATACAGCACGCCCAGCATGGTGCCCCGGTTGTCCTCCGCCCGGATGGTGGTGCCGTATACCCGGTAGCGGCGGTTGCCCAGAACCGCGTCATGGGGGCTTTCCGTTTTTCCGGCGGTGAGCCAGTCCAGCGTGAAGTCCGGCAGCACCTCTTCCAGCCGAAGCTGGGTCATGGTGTCGGCGTACCCCGTCAGCTCGCTGAAACGATGGTTGCCCCAGACGATGTCCCCGTCCCCCAGACGAACCATCACCGCAGGCAGGGGCGCTTCCCCGCCGCTGGAAGCTTCCAGCGTGTTGGAGGCCGACTGGATATACTGCTGAATTTTCCGCTCCCGGCGTGTCCTGTCCAGAACGTACAATAGGAACGTGACCACCGTCACCGCCATTTCTCCGGCGGCCAGCCAGTAATGCCCCACCAGCAGCGCCGCGGCGCAGAAAGCAGCCATCACGAAAAAGTATGCACCCATCCCGGGTCTAAGCAGTCTTCCCAGCTTTCGATTCACTGCCAAACGTCCTCCTTCCGGCTGCGACCAGCCACAGATATCCATACTATACCCGATATTATAGCAAATCCAGCCAAAAGGTGCAACTCTTTTTCCGTCAAATCCGTAAAAAAGACCGCAAAAAAATTGTATACTTTTTCCCGGAATTGTGTTATACTATATGTGCCAGCGCCGGGGACGGGCTTTACCCGGGCATTTGGGAGACGCGGACGCGCTTCCCGCAAAGACAAGAGGAAAAACATTGCAGGCGTTTTCTTGGGAGAAGGCGATTCGGGGCCGGATTCTGAGGGAAGCGGCTGCCTGCTTGTTGTGCCTTAAAGGCATTTTCATGTACATTTTGAAAGGAGTTATTGATTCATTTGGCAGAAAAACTGAAAATTATCCCTCTGGGCGGCCTTGACGAGATCGGCAAGAACTGTACCGTCCTGGAGTACGGAAAAGATATGATCGTGATCGACTGCGGCGTGGGCTTCCCGGAGGAAGACATGTACGGCGTCGATCTGGTCATCCCCGATTTTACCTATCTTGTGGCCAACCAGAAAAAGCTGCGGGGCATGTTCATCACCCACGGCCACGAAGACCACATCGGTTCCATCCCCTACGCCATGCGGGACTTGGGCTGCCCCATCCATGGCACCGCCATGACCTGCGGTCTTATTAAGCTGAAGCTGGAAGAGCACCGGCTGGCAGACAAGGTCAAGCTCGTCACCCACAAGCCCGGTGACGTGGTGAAGGCCGGATGCTTCACCGTGGAGTTCATCCACGTGAACCACTCCATCCCCGACGCGGTGGCCTTCGCCATCCGCACCCCCGTGGGTACAGTGGTATTCACCGGCGACTTCAAGATCGACCCCACTTCCCACGACGGCATGATGGACTTGGCGCGGCTGGGCGAGCTGGGAAATCAGGGCGTGCTGGCGATGCTGGCGGACTCCACCAACGTGGAGCGGCAGGGCTACACCCCCAGCGAAAACGTGGTCGCCGACAGCCTTGACCGGCAGTTCCGCAACTGCGACCAGCGGATCATCGTCACCACCTTCGCCTCCAACATGCACCGCATCCAGTCCATTCTCTCCACCGCCCAGCGCTACGGCCGCAAGGTGGCCGTCTCCGGCCGGAGCATGGAGAACATGCTGAAGGTTGCGCAGGAGCTGGGCTATCTGAAGGTGAAGCCGGGAACCATCGTGGACTTAGCTTCCATCAAGAGCCTGCCCAAGAATAAGATTGTCATTGTCTCCACCGGCTCTCAGGGCGAGAATATGTCCGCCCTGTACCGGATGGCGTTCAGCACCCACAAGCAGGTAGACATTACCGCCGGCGACCGGATCATCATTTCCGCCTCCGCCATTCCCGGCAACGAAAAGTCCATCAGCAACATCATCAACGAGCTGTACCGCAAGGGCGCGGACGTGGTGTATGAAAAGAGCGAGGGACTTCACGTCTCCGGCCACGCCTGCCAGGAGGAGCTGAAAATCGTCCACGGACTGGTAAAGCCCAAGTTCTTCATCCCCGTCCACGGCGAGCAGCGGCATTTGCAGCTCCACGCCAAGCTGGCGCAGTCCATGGGCATGAACCCCCGGAACATTCACATCGGCGAGATCGGCAACGTCTTCGAGTTCACCGGCAAGACCTGCAAGGTCAACGGCACCGTCCCCGCCGGGCGTGTGTTCGTGGACGGCAGCGGCGTGGGCGACGTGGGCAGCGTGGTGCTGCGGGACCGCAAGCATCTTGCGGAGGACGGCATGATCGTGGTGTGCGTGAACCTGAGCAGCGAGGACGGCAGCATCATCACCGGCCCGGACATCATCACCCGGGGCTTCATCTACGTCAAGGAGTCCGAAGACCTGATGGACGAATTGAAGGAGGTCGCCATGGAGGCCATCGACCGCTGCCAGCGCAAGCGGGTGCGGGACTGGTCGGCCATCAAGTCCGCCATCAAGAACGACCTGAGCGGCTACCTCTATAAGACCACCAAGCGCAATCCCATGATCCTGCCCGTGATCATGGAAATCTGATAAAATCATAAATGCAGAATGAATGCACCTTCAGGGCGATTTCCCGCCCCGGAGTGCTTCATTCTGCATTTGCGTAGGGTGTATCTGAAAACTGGCGAAATGACCAGCAGCGAGGGATTTTTGTCCTGGGCAAGCCATTTTTCCGCAGGAATACTTGCTGTATTTCAAGGGAAAATGGCGCAGCACTGGGCAAAAAGACCCGCTGATTGGGCGTTTTGACAGTTTTCAGATACACCCTATATTCAGGAGAACGCCTATGCGCTATTATTTTGCCCCCATGGAGGGGCTGACGGACAGCGTTTACCGCCGTCTTCACAACAAGTATTTCCCCGGGGTTGACCGGTATTACATGCCCTTCTTCTCCCCCACCGTCCACCGCCAGCTTACCCAGCGGGAAAGCCGGGAATTGCCGGAGGCGGACAGTGTGAGCTTTGCCGCCGTCCCTCAGGTGCTAACCAAAGTGCCGGAGGATTTTCTCTGGGCGGCGGAGGTCATCCGCAACCGGGGCTATGACGAGGTCAACCTCAATCTGGGCTGTCCCTCCGGGACAGTCACCGCCAAGGGCAAGGGCGCGGGGATGCTGACAGACCCGGAAGCCCTCGATCGGTTTCTAGACGACGTATTTTCCAAGTGTCCCATTGCCATCTCCGTAAAGACCCGGCTGGGAATGCACACGCCGGAGGAATTCCCGGCGCTGCTGGACATCTTCAACCGCTACCCCATCCGGGAGCTGACCGTCCATCCAAGGGTACGGCAGGAATTTTACAGCAGCCCCATTCATTTTGACTGGTTCGACTACGCCGTGGAAAACAGCCGAAACCGGCTCTGCTACAACGGGAATCTGTGCACCCCGCCCCAAATCCGGGAATTTGAGAAAAAATACCCTCAGATCAATTCCGTAATGATCGGCCGGGGTCTGATCGGCGATCCCGGAATGCTCACCCCCGGCGGCACCACCGCGGCGGCGCTGGAAGCATTCTTCAGCGAGCTGCTGGAGGTCTACACCCGGGATTTCGGCGGTGCCCGGAACGCCATGTTCCGTCTGAAAGAGAACTGGTTTTACCTCCTGCGCCGTTTCGAGGGCAGCGAAAAGCTGGGCAAACAGCTGCGGAAAACCACGGATGTGAATGTCTACAAATCCATCACATCGGAAATATTCCACACCCTGCCTCTGGCAAAAGACCTTCGGGCGGATTGGTGATTTTTCTAATAGCACAAACCGGCATCCCACAGAAAGTGGGATGCCGGTTTTGTTTTTATCTGCCTTTACTGCTGAATCAGGTCCCCTGCCATTGCGAACAGAGTATCCGGATTCAGAATGTTCTGATCCAGGAGGCTGTAGCAAATGCCGTCCTCCGTCCAGCACAGGAATGCAATGTCTTTTTCCTCCATCGCATCGGCGCCATAGGAAACATAGTTGCCCGGCTGCTTTGCCCACGCCTGCTCCGCTTCGCTGAGCTTGTAGCCTTCCGGTACGAACTTATAGTGATCCAGATAGTATCTTGCCGCGATCGTATCGACCGTTCTGCTGATGGACGGAATGCTCTCGGTTTCGGAAACCTCCTTCATGTCCGCTCTTATGAGGAGCGTCAGCTCCTGACCCTGGGGATTCTCATAGGAAACGCTGAGCTGCCGGTAGGTAAGAACCTTTTCGTCCCTAGCGTCCTTGCCGATCGTCTGACCGACGTCCACGCCCTGGAATCGGAAGCCGTTTTCAAATTCCTCCGGCACCGAAACCTCCAAGCCGACCTGAGCGATTGCCCGATCTACATCCGAGTAGCTTTCATAGTGCTTTGTTTTTCCGGATTCCAGCTTGTGAATGGGAAGCATCTCTGCGGCGTAGGCCGTAATGGAAAGAACACCGATCAATGCTGCCGCAAGTAAAATGCGGAACGCTCTTTTTTTGGTTTTCATGGGTTTAATCTCCTTACTTTCAATTTCAATCACTTTGTACGGAGTGTCGGCTTCCATGAGATACGCATCATCTACATAGTTCAGTGCCCGGTTTAAGTCTGTTGCCTTCATATGCATATTCCTTCCTTTTCAAGACTGTATTTCAGCTGTCTTCGCATTTTTTCCAGCCGGTATTTTATCTGACGGACAGAGCATTCATATTTTTGCGCCAGCTGGGGTGCCGTCATGGCATAATAATACCGGGACAGGAACAGCTTACGGTCATCGGGGTTCAATGTGCCAAGGAAACGATTCAGCTGTTTTCCAAGCTCCTTTGCCTCCAGCGTCTCATCCATGTCCCTGCCGGTGTCCGGAATACATTCCTCCAGTTCCGACAGAAGCACATCTGCATTCCCGCACCGCTTTTCCGCAGTCAGGTACTCGACCCTTTTGAAGCTGAGATTCCGGGCAACCCGGGACAGATAGTATTTCAGTACCGGCGGGCACTTGGGGGGAATGGAGTTCCAGGCCGCAAGATACACATCGTTCACGACCTCCTCCACATCCTGGGAATCGGGAAGAACATTGTGTGCAATGGTTCTCAGGTAGCTTCCGTATTTCCTGGATGTTTCCGAAATTGCCTCCTCTGACCTGGAAAAGAACAGCTCAACGATCTGCGTATCCTCCAAGTGATTCACTCCTTTGTCTGTAAGGACCTTACGCCTATATAATACGGAACGCGAATCCGGTGGACAATCTTTTTTCAAAAAGTCAGAAGCGGCGTGACAAAGGTCACGCCGCTTCATTTAGGCAATTTTTATCAGGCTCCCAGATTCAGGTAGCCCAGCTTGATGGCGCTGTAATCGACCTCCATGGGGTGATCCTCCGCCAGTTTCTTGATGAACGCATTCGTCTTTTCGTTGACCCAGCCGGATTTTGCGTAGGTCTCCCAGATGGGGGTGCTGCTGACGAAGTACATCACATGGTAGCCGTAGGTGGTCTTCACCAGACCGTGGTCACCGGCGGCGCGGGTTTCGTCAAAGCACCAATCTTCAAAGGGTTCCACCATCTGACCCTTCGCGACATTCTCATACAGGCCGCCGTTGGTGCTGGAGCCGGGATCCTCGGACTTTTCCTCCGCCAGAGCCGCGAAGGAATCCTCGGTGGCGTCGCCTGCCAGCCACTCGTCCAGAATCTCCTGCGCCTTCTTTTCGCAGGCCGCCCATTCCTCGTCGGAATAGGTGGTGGTGCCGTCGTCTCCGGTGGTGCCGCCCTCGGGCATGACCAGAATGTGGCGGACGCTCACGTAGGTTCCGTCCTTGGTGACGCCGTTACCGGTGAAGTAGCTTTCATTCTCGGTGTAGTAGGCTTCCAGGTCTTCCTGGGTGGGCACCAGCTTCTCCGTCTCGGCGGTGTAGTAGGGCTTTCCTTGATAATAAAGCTCCTGAAAACCGGCGAATTCCTCCAGCCCCGCGCCGGGGCCGACATTTTTCAGAAGCAGTTCCTCAATGCCGGAAAGGCCGTAGTTCGCAGCCGTTTCCTCCAAGGAGGCCTCCAGACCGTCCAGATATTCCCGATCCTCCGCAGGCATTTCCATACCGGCGTTCTTCGCTTCCAGCGCAAGGGACTGGTACATCTGCCAGTAATTCAGGGCTTCGCCCAGGAAGAACTGCTGCCAGGTCAGGCTGCTGTCCTCGCTGCACAGCTGGGTATCCAGCGGCTGAGAATAGTCAAGCAAACCCTGATACATCAGGCTGTAGCCATAGTTGGAGCTGAGGATGCTTTGGACAACGTTCCAATAGTACACCTGCAGCTTGCCATTGGTCAGCTGCTCGTCGCCCATGGTAGCTACAACGGTGTCCTTCGCAGCGGCAGCTTCCTCGTCAGTGACGGTATAGGTTCCCTTGCAGGTCACGTCGTCGGGATTGCCGTCGGCGGGGACTGTGGCAGGTACCTGCGTCTCCGTTGCGGCGGTTTCGGCAGCGACAGTCGGTTCGGTAGTTTCGGCGGGGGTCTTTCCGCCTTTCACGCCGCCGATGACAAGCGCCGCCAGTGCGGCGATCAGGACGACCACGGCAGCAACAGCGGCGACGATCTTCCAGGGGGCGGTTTTGGGCGCTTCCGGAGTCTCGGCGGGCGTTTCCTCCGTCGCTTCTTCTGCGGCGGGTTGCTCCGTCGTTTCGGCAGTTTCTTCCTCGACGGGCGCTTCCGTCTCGGTCTTTTCGTCGGCAGTTTCTTCCACGACGGTGGTTTCTTCGGTGACTTCCTCTGCGGGCGTTACCGTTTCGGTTTCCGGGGCATTGTCCTTCCCGCAGTGGGGGCAGACAGTGCTTCCCTCTGTCAGTTCTTCCTGACAAAACTTACATTTTTCCATGAAATATCCTCTTTCTCCATTCAGAGTTTCCGTATACACGGGCAATCGTACCCGCTTAGTTTACCACGCACATGCCCGGAATGCAAGCGGAACACAAAATATTTACAAATCCCTGCCGGCCGGATGCGGCAAATCTCATTTCTCCGCGACTGGCACTTGCAAAAGGGCGGAAAAAATGATATGATTTCATATTAAGATAGTATCTGGAGGATTTCCTACATGAACACCAAAACCACCGTCATTTCTCAGGCCGAACTGGACGCCCAGTTCGCCTGCTGTGATAAGATCGCCGCCTACTGGCAGACAAAGGGACGCACCCCCACCGCCTATGTAGAGACCTATGGCTGCCAGCAGAACGAGGCCGATTCCGAAAAGCTGCGAGGCTTTCTCGCCCAGTGCGGCTACGCCATTGTCGGCAGCGCCGAGGGTGCGGACGTGGTCATCATGAACACCTGCGCCATCCGGGAACACGCCGAGCAGCGGGTTTTCGGCAATCTGGGCGCACTGACCCACACCAAGCGCCGCCACCCGGAGCAGAAAATTTTCCTGTGCGGCTGTATGGCGGGAGAAACCAAGGTTTCCGACCGCATCCGGAACAGCTATCCCCACGTGGACGGCGTGTTTTCCACCCACCATCTGTGGCAGTTCCCGCAAATTCTCTGGAATGTCCTCAGCGGGAAAAAGCAGCAGTTCTTCATTGAGGACGAACCCGGCTCCATTGCCGAGGGCATTCCTCAGGTGCGGGATTCCAGCCTGAAGGCCTGGGTGTCCATCATGTACGGCTGCAACAATTTCTGCACCTACTGCATCGTCCCCTACGTCCGTGGACGGGAGCGCAGCCGTCAGCCGGAGGATATCCTCGCCGAGTGCCGGGCGCTGATTGAGGGCGGCACGAAGGAAATCACCCTTCTTGGGCAGAACGTCAACTCCTACGGCAAGGATTTAAGCTGCGGCATGGATTTTGCCGACCTGCTGGCCGCCATTGCCCAGATTCCGGGGGATTTTCTCATCCGCTTCATGACAAGCCATCCTCGTGATGCCAGCGAGAAGCTCTTCGACACCATGGCGCGCTATCCCAAAATCGCGAAGCAGCTGCATCTCCCCTTCCAGTCCGGCTCCTCCCGTGTGCTGAAGGCCATGAACCGCCACTATGACCGGGAGACCTATCTGCAAAAGGTGAACTACGCCAAAAAGGTCATGCCCGATCTGGTGCTGACCAGCGACGTTATTGTTGGCTTCCCCGGAGAGACCGATGAAGAATTTGAAGAGACCATCAGCCTGATTCAGTCCGTGCATTACGACAGTCTGTTCACCTTCATCTTCTCCCCCCGCCCCGGCACCCCCGCCGCGAAAATGGACGATCCCATCCCGAAGGAAGAGAAAAACCGCCGCTTCGACCGGCTCTGCGCAGTGCAGAACGCCATCTCCGAGGAAATCCACAATTCCTACATTGGCAAAACCCTCCGCTGTCTGGTGGACGGCAGGGACAAAGACCTTCTCACCGCCCGCACCGAGGGCGGACGTCTGGTGCGCTTCCCCGGCCGGGACGACATGATCGGCACCTATCAGGACATCACCATCACCGCCGCCACCACATGGAGCCTGAGCGGAAAAGCGGCGGATATCTGCTGAAAAACATAGAACAGGACGGAATCAACATATGGCACAGGCAACGAATGAACTGACCCCCATGCGGCGGCAATATCAGCAGATCAAGGACCAGCACAAAGACTGCATCCTGATGTTCCGGCTGGGCGACTTTTACGAGATGTTTGACGAGGACGCCAAGCTGACGGCCCGGGAGCTGGATCTCACCCTGACCACCCGTGACCGGGGCAAGCCCAAGGAGGAGCAGACGCCCATGTGCGGCGTCCCCTACCACAGCGTGGACTCCTACATCGCCCGGCTGGTGCAGAAGGGCTACAAGGTCGCCATCTGCGAGCAGATGGAAGACCCGGCCACCGCCAAGGGACTGGTGCAGCGGGACATCACCCGCATCATCACCCCCGGCACCGTCACCGAAAGCTGTATGCTGGACGAGAACAAAAACAACTACATCGGCTGCATTTACGGCGAAAGCGGAAAAATCGGCCTTGCCTTCTGCGACGTTTCCACCGGCGCGTTTTTCACCACGGTGTGCTCCGACGCCCAGAACGTAGCCTCCGAGCTTGGCCGCTTTGCCCCCAGCGAAATCCTCCGCTACGGAGCCAATGTGGACTGCGAGGTCATTGACGACGCCGTTTTCCGCCGCCTGAATTGCTGTGTCAGCGAGGGAAAGCAGGAGCTGTTCGCTCTGGAAAGTGCGGAATCGCTGCTGGAAGACCACTTCCACGCCACCCTTTCCCAGATGGGCATTGCGGGAATGCCCGCCGCCGTCATTGCCAGCGGCGCACTGCTGCAAACCCTGCTGACTCTGCAAAGAAACGACCTTGCCCACATCCGGGAGCTGCAATATTACACCACAGGTCGGTTCATGGAGCTGGATTTGGATGCCCGGCGGAATCTGGAGCTGACGGAGACCATGCGCTCCAAGGAAAAGCGGGGAACGCTTCTGTGGGTACTGGACAAGACCCACACCGCCATGGGCGGGCGGATGCTCCGCTCATGGCTGGAAAAGCCCCTGCTTGACCCGGTGGAGATCACCCGCCGCCACGGCGCGGTGGAGGAGTTGACGGACAACGTCATCGTCCGGGGCGAGCTGGAGCAGGCTCTGCGGGACGTCACCGATCTGGAACGGGTACAGACCCGCATCGTCACCGGCACCGTCAATTGCCGGGATTTGCTGGGACTTGCCCGTGGCTTCCGTGCGCTGCCCGACGTAAAGGCGCAGCTGCAAAAATGCGATTCTCCCCTGCTCAAGAAGCTGGAAGCGGCCATCGACCCTCTGACGGACTGCGCCGACCGCATTGAAAACACGCTGGTGGACGATCCTCCCCTGACCATTCGGGAGGGCGGCATCATCCGCAAGGGCGCCAGCGAGGAAGCCGACCGTCTGCGGGACATTATGGAGGGCGGCAGCGGCACCATTGCCGCCATTGAAGCGTCAGAACGGGAAAAAACCGGCATCCGCACCCTGAAAGTGGGCTTCAACCGTGTATTCGGTTATTATATTGAGGTGTCCAAGTCCTTTATCGATCAGGTGCCCGCGAATTACATCCGCAAGCAGACCCTTGCCAACTGCGAGCGCTACATCACCCAGGAGCTGAAAGAGCTGGAAAATCAGGTGCTCACCGCCAAAGACCGGCTCACCGCGCTGGAATACCAGATCTTTACCCAGCTGCGGGAGTACCTTGCCAAGCAGGCCGCCCGGGTGCAGCAGACCGCTGCCGCCGTGGCCGCCGCGGACACGCTGTGCAGTCTCGCCGCCGTGGCGGTGCAGCGGGGCTACTGCCGCCCGGAAATCACGCTGGGGCGGGAAATTACCATTGAAAACGGCCGCCACCCTGTGGTGGAGGCCATGCTGAAGGACTCCCTGTTCGTCCCCAACGACACCCATTTAGGTGCTGAGGACAATCAGGTGTCCATCATCACCGGCCCCAACATGGCGGGCAAATCCACCTATATGCGGCAAGTGGCACTGATCGTGCTCATGGCGCAGATGGGCTCCTTCGTCCCCGCCCGCAGCGCGAAAATCGGGCTGGTCGATCGGGTGTTTACCCGCATCGGCGCCAGCGACGATCTGGCTTCCGGACAGTCCACCTTCATGGTGGAGATGGCGGAGGTCGCCACCATTCTGAAATACGCCACTTCCCGCAGTCTGCTGATTCTGGACGAAATTGGCCGGGGCACCTCTACCTACGACGGCATGGCCATCGCCCGCGCCGTTCTGGAATATGCCGCCAATCCCAAGCGTCTGGGTGCAAAAACCCTGTTTGCCACCCACTATCACGAGCTTTCCACGCTGGAAGACAAGCTGCCCAATGTGAAAAATTACAACATTGCGGTGAAAAAGCGGGGAGAACAGATGATTTTCCTGCGGAAGATCGTCCCCGGCGCAACGGACGACAGCTACGGCATCGAGGTCGCCAAACTGGCGGGCATCCCTGCCCCGGTGATCACCCGCGCAAGGGAAATTCTCGCCGAGCTGGAAAGTGAGGGCGTCGTGACTGCTCCTGCGGCACAGAAAGAGCCGGAAGATCAGGTCAGCATGATGGATCTGACCTCCCAGCAGGTGGTTGCCGCCCTCAGCGCCATTTCCGTGGAGACCCTGACCCCCATTGAAGCCATGAACGAGCTGTATAAACTGAAGAAAATGTTGGATTAAGCTATGAAACGAAATCGCAGTCTCTCCGCCTGTCCCACCGCGCAGGAATCCGTCGCCGGCGGCGTCTACTTTATTTTCCAGCTGGTGCTGCTGCCCTCCATTCTCCGGTGGGTCAACGCCCAGCTTTCCCAGCCGCTGACCCAGACGGAGCTGAACTTTACCTACTATCTTATCAATTTTCTGGCGACAATTCTGATTTATCACGAGTTCTTGGGACGCAGCGCCCGGCAGGCGACCCAGCACCTAGCGTACTTCTGTCAGGCGGTCGTTCTGGGGCTTGCTGCCTACTACGCCTGCAATTTCCTGACCCTGCGGCTGATAAGGCTACTGGTTCCCGGCTTTACCAACTACAATGACGCCGTTATCTCCGCCATGAGCCGGAGCGGACGCTACCTCATGATCGTCAGCACCGTGATTCTGGTTCCCCCCGCCGAGGAGTGCGTCTTCCGGGGGCTGATCTTCCGCAATCTCTACGGAAAATCCCATTGGGTCGCTTACGTCGTATCCATTCTCGCCTTTGCCGCCATCCATGTTCTGGGCTACATCGGAAAATATTCTCCCCTGGAGCTGGTCATGGCGGTGCTGCAATACCTCCCGGCGGGACTTTCCCTCGCCTGGGCGTATACCAAAAGCGACACCATTTTCGCGCCGATTATCATCCATGCCTGTATCAATCTGGTCGCCATCGGCGGCCTGAGGTGAATCTATTATGCCGAAAATCATTCAGTTATCCCCCCATATCGCCAATCTGATCGCCGCCGGTGAGGTGGTGGAGCGCCCCGCGTCCGTGGTCAAGGAGCTGCTGGAAAACGCGGTGGACGCAGGCGCGTCCAAAGTCACCGTGGAGATTCGGGACGGCGGCATGACCTTCCTCCGGGTCACGGACAACGGCTGCGGCATGTCCCCCGAGGACGCCCGGACGGCCTTTCTCCGCCACGCCACCTCCAAACTCCGCTGCGCCGAGGACCTGGCCGCCATCGGCACCATGGGCTTCCGAGGCGAGGCATTGGCCGCCATCGCCTCCGTCAGCCGCATCGATCTTCTGACCAAAACGGCGGGCAGCATGTCCGGCACGTCCTTAAAGCTGGAAGCGGGAAAAATTCTGGAAGAAACCGAGATCGGCTGTCCCGAAGGGACGACCATCATCGTCCGCGACCTCTTTTTCAACACCCCCGCCCGGATGAAATTCATGAAATCCGACACCGTGGAGGGCAGCCGTGTGACCGCCGCCGTGCAGATGCAGGCGCTGGCCCACCCGGAGGTAGCCATCCAGTTCCTCCGGGACGGCAAGCAGGTACTTTCCACCCCGGGAAACGGCGGATTGCAGGCAGCGGTCTACTGCGTCTATGGCCGGGACTTTGCCCGGATGGTGAAGGTGGACAGCCGCTGGGAATCCTACACCCTGACCGGCTACGTCTCCAAGCCCACCGATGCCCGCCCCAGCCGGGGTCTGCAAACCTTTTTCGTCAACGACCGCCCCGTAAAATCCAAGCTGCTGGTTTCCGCTTTGGAGGAAGCCTACCGCAACCAGATCATGGTAGGAAAATTCCCTGCCTGCGTGCTGCATCTGACTCTGCCGCCCAACGCCGTGGACGTAAATGTCCACCCGGCGAAGACGGAGGTGAAATTTCTGTCGGAAAAAGCGGTATTTGACTGCGTTCACTACGGCGTATTGGGAGCGCTGAACACCCAGACCGACCGCCCCGAAATCCGGTTCCGGACGCCCGCTGGGGAGACCGCCGCGCCAGTCACGCCCGATGCCCCCGCTAAGGTGTCCACCCCGCCCCAGATGCCGCCCCGTCCGGAAAATCCCGCCCCAAAAAGCAGCTTTTTCCGCGCCATGACGCCACAGGAGTACAAGACCTTCTCCGCCGCCCTGAAGGACGCGCCCCAGCCGAAGCAAACTGCGGCGGCTGCCACGGCGGCCAAAATCGAACGTCCTGCCAATATGCCCCTGCGGGAGTTCGTGATGCTTCCTCAGGTTCAGGCGAGCCAGACCCCACCCAAAGTGGAAAAAGTTGCGCCTGTACCCCCCGCTCCCCCCAAGAAAGAAGAAACGAAGCCGGAAGAAATGGAGCAGACCCAGCTGCCCATGCCCGCCGAGATTCCGTGGCGGATGGTGGGCGAGCTTTACAACACCTATATTATTGTGGAGCAGGGAGACGATGCTTTTCTCATTGACAAGCACGCCGCCCACGAGCGCATTCTCTTTGAAAAGCTGAAAGCCCACCCCGAAAAAATCAGCGCCCAGAGTCTGCTGTCCCCCATCCCCGTGCGGTTAAGCCCCGCCGCGGCCGGGGAGCTTCTCGCCAATGCGGACATGCTGGACGAATTGGGCTTCGCGGTGGAGGAATTCGGCGAAAACACCGTGCTTCTGCGGCAGATACCCATGGATCTAAGCCCGGATGACGCCGCCGAAGCTGTGGAAAGCCTGTCCGCCGACCTTCTGTCCGGCCGCCGGGAAAGCAAGGACACCGTCCGGGACGAGCTGCTCCACACGGTTGCCTGCAAGGCCGCCATCAAGGCCGGGTGGGTCAATGATGAGCAGGAGCTTCTCGCCGTGGCCAAAGAGGTCATGAGCCGGGAAGACCTGAAATACTGCCCCCATGGCCGTCCCATCTGCGTTTCTTTAAGCAAAAAGCAGCTGGAAAAGCAGTTCAAGCGGACGTAACGCCCTGTTTGGAGTTATTTATGAACAACATCATCTGCATCGCCGGGCCGACGGCATCTGGAAAAACCGCACTGGCCGCAACACTGGCGAAGGAACTGAATGGTGAAGTGGTGTCCTGCGACTCCATGCAGGTGTATAAGCGCATGGACATCGGCACCGCGAAGCCCACCTTGGAGGAAATGCAGGGAATCCCCCACCACATGATCGACGTGGCCGAGCCGTGGGAGGATTTTTCCGTCAGCCGCTACTGTGATATGGCCGCCCCCATTGTGGACGATATCCTTTCCCGGGGAAAAACCGCCGTGATCGCAGGCGGGACCGGGCTTTACATGGATTCTCTCATCCGCGGCAACGCCTTTGCCCCCTTCCCCGCCACCGGTGTCCGGGAGCGGCTGGAAGCCCAGGCGGATACCGTGGGCATGGAGGCCATGCTTTCGCAGCTTCGCTCCGTAGACCCCGACGCCGCCGGGCGTCTGCATCTTTCCGACCGGAAGCGCATCCTCCGGGCGCTGGAGGTTTATCTGGAAACCGGCGAGACCATTACGGAACACAACCGGAAGACGCAGGCCGTTCCGCCCCGGTACTCCCCTATCTGGCTGGGGCTGGACTTTGCCCAGCGGGGCGAGCTGTACCGCCGTATCGATCTGCGGGTCAGTCTCATGCTTCAGCAGGGGCTGGTGGAGGAAATTCAGGGGCTTCTCGCCGACGGCATTCCCGAAACGGCCACCGCCATGCAGGCCATCGGCTACAAGGAATTCGTGGATGCTCTTGACGGCCGGTGTACAATAGAGGAAGCCGCCGATCTGGTGCGCCAATCCTCCCGCCGCTACGCCAAGCGTCAGCTGACATGGTTCCGCCGGAACAAGGCCATCCACTGGCTCATCCGGGACACCGGAGACACCGGGCGGGAAATTCTGGAAAACGCTCGACGGATTGTGAGCGATTTTGACAACTGAAACGTGTTAGGATGTGGATACCCTAAAAATACGGCAGTTCTTGGGGAGTTATGTACCTGCCGAATATGAGAAAGAAGGTATCCATATGTCTGACGCGATCAACTTACAGGAAGCTATTTTGAAGGAGGTGCGACGGGACAAGGTTCCCGTGACCCTGTTTCTGATGAACGGCTTCCAGCTCCGGGGGGTCATTACGGGCTATGACAGCTTCGTAGTGGTGCTGGTATCCGATGGCAAGCAGCAGATGATTTACAAGCACGCCATCTCCACCCTCGCCCCCATGAAACCGCTGAAGGCCGCAGCCGCAACTGCGTGACGCAAAAAGGGCAACGGAGCATAAGCCTTCCGTTGCCCTTTTTTCAGTGTAAACTCCGGTTCCCAATCTAAACAGAAAGAAGAATTCTTATGTCTATCGCCGAAAACGTCGCCGAAATCCGCCGCCAAATGGAAGCCGCCGCCCTCGCCGCGGGACGTGACCCAAAGGGAATCCTGCTCTGCGCCGCCACAAAAATGAACGACGCCGACGCCGTGCGTCAGGCCATTGCCGCCGGTGTGGACTGCTGCGGCGAAAACCGGGTGCAGGAGCTGACCGCCAAGCTCGCCCAGAACGCCTACGACGGCGCGCCGGTGCACTTCATCGGCCATTTGCAGACCAACAAGGTCCGGCAGGTGGTGGGCAAGGTGTCCCTCATTCAAAGCGTGGACTCGGAGCGTCTGCTCGCCGCCATCGACCGGGAAGCCGCCCGGCAGGGCATTGTGCAGGATATTTTGCTGGAAGTCAACATCGGCGAGGAAGCCAGCAAGTCCGGTTTTGCCGCGGAGGACATTCTCCCTCTGATGGAAAAAATTGGTGATTTTTCAAACATATGTATTAAAGGTCTCATGGCAATCCCCCCAATCAGCCACATTTCGGGAGAAAATCAAAAATTTTTTCAAAAAATGTTCCACTTATCTGTTGACATAAGGCAGAAAAAATACGATAATGTCAAGGTGGACTGTTTATCCATGGGCATGTCCGGAGACTTCGCCGACGCGATCGCTTCCGGCAGCACGATGGTTCGTGTAGGCACCGCTATTTTTGGTGCCAGAGACTATGCCAGGGATTCATCAAAATGATGTGAGCATACATTAGGAGGACATATAGAATGAGCTTATGGGATAACGTAAAGAAATTTGCCCAGCCCTACGCAGACGACGATTACGATGATTACGGCGAGGATGACGATTACCTCGATGATTATGAAGAACCCGAGAAGTCTGCTCCCGCCCGCCGCAAACCCCGCCGCGCGCCGGCACCCACTCCCGCCGCTGAGGAGGAAGAGGAGGAGGAAGCCGACGATTACGGCTTCGGTCCCATGACCAGCACCACGTCCGCCGCTCCCGCCGCCGGTTTCTCCGGTCAGGTCCTGAACATGAACACCGGCAACAAGCAGGAAGTGGTTCTGTTCCGTCCCGGCAGCTTCAACGACACCTCCAAGGCCGCCGATGACCTTCGCAACCGCAAGGCCGTCATCGTCAACATGGAGAATGTAGACAAGGCCATGGCCCGCCGGGTCGTGGATTTTCTGTCCGGTTGTGTATACGCTCTGGACGGCGATGTGAAAAAGATCGCCCAGTCTGCTTACCTGTTCTGCCCCCACAATATGGACATTGTGGGCGATCTGGAAACGTTGCAGGCCGAGGTTGAAAGCTATATCTAAAAGATAGGAAGGTAAGTCACCATGTTTACACCGCAGCAGATCGATCAGATTTCTTTCAGCAAGTCTACTTTCGGCGGCTACAATATGCAGCAGGTAGACGAATTTCTGGAGCCTCTGACGGAGGATTACGTAACACTGTACAAGGAGAACGCCCTGCTGAAAAGCAAGATGCGCGTTCTTGTCGGCAAGCTGGAAGAATACCGCAAGAACGAAGCGGCCATGAAGGAAAAGGTCGCCAACGCCCAGCGCACCTGTGACAAGATGGTCATGGAAGCCGAGGCCAAGTGCGCCAAGATGCTCAGCAGCGCCAACGCCGCCGCTGCTGCACAGGCTGCCCAGCCTGTCGCCCAGCCCGTCCAGAGCGTCCCCAACAACAGCGCCCTGATCGCCGCCGAGAACGCCCGGCTGGAGGATGCCCGCAGAACCGCCTCTGCCCGGATCAACGAGATTCAGGATCAGATGCGCTCCTGCATTCAGGCTCTGGATCGGATCAAGACCGCCAACGCACCGGCCGTCTCCACGGCTCCCACGACCCGTGTGGCTCCCGTAGTGCCCGCAGCTCCCGCTGCCCCGGCCGCTCCTGCCCCCAAGGTCAGCAGCGACGACGTAGCCGACGAGATTTCCCAGAACATTGAAGCAATCATCGGCACCACCACGGACACCGCCCCCAAGGCCGCGCCCAAGCACCCCACCGCCAATGATTCCACCACCAGCCGCTTTGCCAGCCTGAACCTGCAATTCGGCCGTAACTACGATCCCACTTCCCGCAGATAAGGGAAAAAACCATACGTTCAAGCTTTGACGAGGACACGTAAGCCGTTCCGCCGCTTTCAGAGAGCTGCCGTTTTGGTGCAAGGCAGTAAGCAGGAGACGGTTTGCATCACCTCCGAGCAGCGCGCCGAACCCGAAAGGCAGTAGACCGCGCCGGGACACGCCCGATACAGCGTAAGGGAAGCTCTGATTCAGAGATTCCCCGTGAGTGCCGGTTTTGCCGGAACGAGAGTGGTACCGCAGAGGTCAACGCGCCTTTGTCTCTTTTGACGAGACAAAGGCGCTTTCCTTTTGATCGCAGGGTCGCACTTCCCTGCCCCACATTATCATGAATTCATTTTTGGAGGTAAGTATTCCGATGGATTATAAAAACACGATCATCACACCGAAAACCGATTTCCCCATGAAGGCGGGTCTGCCCACCCGGGAGCCGGGTATGCTCAGCCGCTGGGAGGAGCAGGACCTCTACGAGGCCATGCTGGAAAAGAACAAGGATCTCCCCCCCTTTGTGCTCCACGACGGCCCTCCCTTCAGCAACGGCGACATCCACATGGGTCACGCCCTGAATAAGACCCTGAAGGACTTCATCGTCCGCAGCCACGCCATGATGGGCTATTACACTCCCTACGTCCCCGGCTGGGACAATCACGGTCTGCCCATTGAGACAGCCATCATCAAAAAGAGCAAGCTCAACCACAAGGCCATGCCCGTTCCCCAGTTCCGCGCCGCCTGCGAGGAATTCGCCGAGACCTATATCCAGCGCCAGATGGCGGGCTTCAAGCGTCTGGGCGTTGTGGGCAACTGGAAGCACCCCTACCGCACCATGGACAAGCACTTTGAAGCGCAGGAGGTCAAAGTCTTTGGCCGGATGTTCGACAAGGGCTATATCTACAAGGGCTTGAAGCCTGTGTACTGGTGCCCCGTGTGCGCCACCGCCGTGGCCGAGGCCGAGATCGAGTACCACGACGACCCCTGCACCTCCGTCTACGTCAAGTTCCCCATGAAGGACGATCTGGGCAAGCTGGCAGGCTTCGACCTGAGCCGCACCTACTTCGTCATCTGGACGACCACCATCTGGACGCTGCCCGGCAACCTTGCCATCTGCCTGCACCCCAGAGAGACCTATGTTCTGGTCAAGGCCGAGGGCGGCGAGACCTATATCATGGCGGAAGCCCTGATGGACAAGGTCATGCACATCGGCGGCTTCGAGCATTACGAGGTCATCGCCTCCTACCCCGGCCAGTTCTTTGAGAATATGCTGGCACAGCATCCCTTCCTGGACAAGACCTCCCGTCTGGTGAACGCCGAGTACGTCACCATGGATTCCGGTACGGGCTGTGTCCACACCGCCCCCGGCTTCGGTGCCGACGACTACCAGACCTGTATGCGCTACGGCATGGATCTGGTCGTCCCCGTGGACGACTACGGCCGCCACACCGACTACGCCGGCAAGTACGCCGGTATGAAGACCGAGGAAAGCAATCCCGTCATTCTCGCGGACATGAAGGAAAGCGGCGCTCTGTTCGCCTCCGAGGAGATCGTCCACTCCTACCCCCACCACGACCGCTGCAAGAAGCCCATCATCTTCCGGGCAACCCCTCAGTGGTTCTGCTCTGTGGAGTCCTTCAAGGACGAGGCCATCGCCGCCTGCAAGGATGTGAAGTGGCTGCCCGCCTGGGGCGGCGAGCGGATGATCAGCATGATCCGGGAGCGTGCCGACTGGTGCATTTCCCGCCAGCGCCGCTGGGGTCTGCCCATCCCCGTGTTCTACTGCCGGGACTGCGGCAAGCCCGTCTGCACCGACGAGACCATCGCCCACCTCTCCGAGCTGTTCGACGAATACGGCTCCAACGTCTGGTTTGAGAAGGACGCCATGGAGCTGATTCCCGAAGGGTTGAGCTGCCCCCATTGCGGCGGCAAATCCTTCGACAAGGAGACCGACACTTTGGACGGCTGGTTCGACTCCGGCTCCACCCACTACGCCTCCCTCATGAAGGACACTCCCGAGCTGTGGCCTGCCGACGTCTATCTGGAAGGCGCCGACCAGTACCGCGGCTGGTTCCAGTCCAGCCTTCTGACCTCCGTGGGCGCGCTGGGACACGGCGCACCCTTCAAGCAGGTTCTGACCCACGGCTGGACGGTGGACGGTCAGGGACGCGCCATGCACAAGTCTCTGGGCAACGGCATCGACCCTGCCGACCTCATCAAGGAATACGGCGCCGACATCGTGCGTCTGTGGGCCGGTTCCGCCGACTACCACGCCGACGTCCGCTGCTCCAAAGAGATCTTCAAGCAGCTGTCTCAGAGCTACCTGAAGTTCCGCAACACCGCCCGGTACTGCCTTGGCAACCTGAACGAGTTCGACCCCGACAACCTGGTTGCTCCTGAGGACATGGAGGAGCTTGACCGCTGGGCGCTGACCCGTCTGGACGCGCTGGTGCAGGTCTGCCGCAAGGCTTACGACAACTATGAGTTCCATGTGGTGTCCCACGCCATCAACGATTTCTGTGTTGTGGAGCTGTCCTCCTTCTATCTGGACATCATCAAGGATCGTCTCTACTGCGAGGAAAAGGACGGCCTGCGCCGCCGCTCCGCCCAAAGCGCTCTGTTCCTGATTCTGGACGCCATGGCGAAGCTGTTCGCCCCCATTCTGGCCTTCACCTGCGACGAAATCTGGCAGTCCATGCCTCATCGCGCCAGCGATGACGCCCGGAATGTCCTGCTGAACCAGATGCCGGAAGGCTTCGCCCAGTACGCGCTGGAAGACGCCGCCATGGAAAAGTGGGACGTGGTCATGAAGCTTCGTCAGGACGTCAACGGCGTTCTGGAAAAGGCGCGTGCCGACAAGCGTATCGGCAAGGCGCTGGAAGCCCACGTCACTCTGGCGACGGAGGACGCCGCCATCCGCTCCGCCTGCGAGGGCGTGAATCTGGCCGAGGTATGCATCGTCTCCGACTGCGTCTGGGCGCAGCCCGAGGAAGGCGCTGAGGTTGGCACAGGCGTCAACTATCCGAACCTGACCATTGGCGTATCCGAGGCCAAGGGCACCAAGTGCCCCCGCTGCTGGATGCACAGCCAGCAGGCAAACGCCGAGGGCCTGTGCCCCCGCTGCGCCGCCGTCGTGGCAAAAATGGACGTAGAATTCTGATTTTCCCTTAAAAACCCTAAAATGCTGTTGTTCGGGAGCGGCTTTGCCGCTCCCGAACTTTTTCCAAAAAGCCGCACGAAAAAGCTTGACAAATCGACTTTCCGTGCTATAATAAGCGTGTTCGGTTCGAGACGCCGGTATAGCTCAGTTGGTAGAGCAACTGATTTGTAATCAGTAGGTCGGGGGTTCGAGTCCGTCTACCGGCTCCATCAGAACCGGCGCGTTTCTTGAGCCAGAAACCGAACGAACAAAATATGGGGGAGTTCCCGAGTGGCCAAAGGGGACAGACTGTAAATCTGCTGCGTTTCGCTTCGATGGTTCGAATCCGTCCTCCCCCACCAATCAATCCCAGAACCTTTACGGTTCTGGGATTTTTGCTGCGCAAAAATCCCAGTGATCTGTCGGACAGCCTTGGCTTTTTCTTAGTCGGTTTTGGTTGCAATCCCGCTCCGGCTGTGTTATACTGGACGGGTATAAGCTCATAATATGGTTGAGCGTTTCTACCAACCGCCGTAAATGGTTGACTGCAAAATTATACGTTGTGAGGTAGTCATGAATTACGATGTGATCATTGTCGGCGCGGGGCCCGGCGGTATCTTTTCCGCCTATGAGCTGACCCGGCTGCGCCCGGAACTGAAGGTCGCCGTCTTTGAGGCAGGACACCCGCTGAAAAACCGCAGATGTCCCATTGACGGTGTCCGGGTCAAGTCCTGCATTGCCTGCAAAAGCTGCTCTATCATGAGCGGATTCGGCGGCGCAGGCGCTTTTTCCGACGGAAAATACAACATTACCAACGATTTTGGCGGTACGCTTTACGAGTATCTCGGCAAGGCAAAAGCGCTGGAGCTGATGCGCTACGTTGACCAGATCAACATGGCCTACGGCGGCGAAGGCACGAAACTCTATTCCACCGCCGGCACCAAATTCAAAAAGCTGTGTATGCAGAACGATCTGCATCTGCTGGACGCCTCTGTGCGCCACCTCGGCACCGACATCAACTACGTGGTGCTGGAAAATCTCTACGCCTACCTGAAAGAAAAGGTCACGTTTTACTTCGACACGCCGGTGGAATCCGTAGCCGCTGTGGATGGCGGGTATCAGGTCACCTGCAAAGCCGGGAGCTTTTCGTGCAGCCAGTGCGTGATTTCCGTGGGGCGCAGCGGCAGCAAATGGATGGAATCCGTTTGCCGTGACATGGACATTCCCACCAAGTCCAACCGTGTGGATATCGGCGTCCGGGTGGAGCTTCCCGCGGAAATTTTCTCCCACCTCACCGACGAGCTGTATGAAAGCAAGATCGTCTACCGCACCGAAAAGTACGGCGACCTCGTCCGCACCTTCTGCATGAACCCCAAGGGTGCGGTGGTCAACGAAAACACCAACGGCATCATCACCGTCAACGGCCACAGTTACGAAGACCCCGCCCGCCAGACCTCCAACACCAATTTTGCCCTGCTGGTGGCAAAGCACTTTTCCGAACCCTTCAAGGATTCCAACGGCTACGGCGAGTCCATTGCCCGCCTCAGCAACATGCTGGGCGGCGGCGTCATCGTCCAGCGCTTCGGCGACCTGATCCGTGGTCAGCGGTCTACCCCCAAGCGCATTGCGGAGTCCTTCGTCACCCCCACGCTGGACGCGACACCCGGCGACTTAAGTCTGGTGCTGCCCAAGCGAATTCTGGACGGCATCATCGAAATGCTCTACGCCCTGGATAAGGTCGCCCCCGGCACCGTCAACGACGACACCCTGCTCTACGGCGTGGAGGTCAAATTCTACAATATGGAAGTGGCGGTGGATGAACATTTGCAGACCCGGTATCCGGGGCTGTACGTCATCGGCGACGGCAGCGGCATCACCCATTCCCTGTCCCACGCTTCCGCCAGCGGCGTCGCCGTGGCGCGGAGAATCGCAGAACATATATTATAAGGAGGGCGGATACCATGAAAGCACTGGCCTATTACGATGGCAAAATCGGCGCACCCGAGGAACTGACAGTCCCCTTCTATGACCGCGCCCACTTCTTCGGCGACGGCTGCTACGACGCCGCCATGGCAGCGGGCGGCACCATTTTCCTGCTGGAAGACCATCTGGACCGATTTTACGCCAGCGCCCGGCTGCTGGATATCCATATTCCCATGGAAAAGCAGGCACTGGGCGAGCTTCTCACCCAGCTGGCACGGCAGGTGGAGGGCGAAAGCTGCTTCGTGTACTGGCAGGTAAGCCGGGGCGTGGAGCCGCGGAGCCACACCTATGCCGAAAATCTGCCCGGCAAACTGTGGGTGCTGGTTCGTCCTCAGGTCATCCCCAACCCCAATATCCCCATCCGTCTGAACGACGAGGAGGACACCCGCTTCTTCCACTGCAACATCAAATCCCTGAATCTGCTCTGCAATGTGATGACCGCCCAGCGGGCGCACCGCGCCGGGTGCACGGAGACCGTGTTCCACCGGGGTGAGATCGTCACCGAATGCGCCCACTCCAACATTTCCGTCCTGAAGGACGGAGTTCTGTACTCTCATCCCAACGACGAGTTCATCCTCCGGGGCATCGCCAAGAGCCACATGATCCGGGTTTGTTACCGGCTGGATATCCCCGTGCTGGAAAAGCCCTTCACGATGGATTTTTTGAAATCCGCCGATGAAATTCTTGTAACCTCCACCACCAAGTTCTGCCTTTCCGCCGATACGCTGAACGGTCAGAGCGTGGGCGGGAAGGACGCTGCCGTCCGCATCGCCATCCAGAACGCGGTCATGCAGGACTTCCGGGACTGCACAGGCTATGCAGGGCAATGGAATTAATTGAAAAAAGTCACCTGCCGCAACTGCTTTGCGCGCACGCCGGTACATCGGCGTGCGCCCTTTTGTAATGTCGCTCAAGGACGTTTGCTTTTGCTGTATGAACACTTTTTTATGTTTTCTGTTACAAAAATTCGCGAATTTATCGAGACATATCATGAAATCTGCTACTTTACTTGAGACGGAAAATGTGATAAACTATTACCATTCTTTTAAATTTTGAATTTTCCAATTCTGGAAATTTCATTTTGAGGCAAACACCCCCACCGTCTCCTGTAATATGGCGTCCGCCATTTTATAGGCTGTCTCCCGGTGCTGTTTTAGACCGACGCTATGGAAGAAGCATCGGAGAAAATCGCTTCGGGGATCGCCCGTACCGACTGCTTTTCAAAGCAGAAATTAAGAAAGGAATGATCACTATGCAAACCATGAAACGACTTCTCGCCTTCGCCCTGGCTCTGACCATGGTCTTCGCGCTGGCAGCCTGCGGCGGCAAATCCGGCACCACCGACAGCACCGCGGCAGCCCCCACTGCGGCCGCCGTGACCGAGAATGCGGTTTACAGAACGCTGTACGCCTCTGAAGTCACTACGCTGAACTATCTGATCACCGGCCAGACCAACGAGCTGAACATCGCCGCCAACGTCGTGGACTGCTTGGTGGAATACGACTCCTACGGCAACGTGGAGCCTGCTCTGGCTGCCAGCTGGGAGCAGAATGAGGACGCCACCGTCTGGACCTTCCACATCCGTGAGGGTGTGAACTGGGTCGATAAGGACGGCAACGTTGTTGCCCCCGTCACCGCCAATGACTGGGTTTCTTCCGCCCACTACGCCTGTGATGCCAACAACGACTCCGACACCTTCTATACCATGAGCGGCGTCATCGCGGGCGCCGATGCCTACTATGACTGGACTGCCTACCAGATGGCTCTGCCCGATGCCACCGACGGCACCGATAAAGATGGCAACGCCGTGAAGTTCATCACCAACGAGGACGGCGAGCAGGAAATTCTGGAGGAAGTCCCCGAGGCTTCCATTGACGACATCGGCGTCAAGGCGCTGGACGAATATACTCTGGAGTTCACGCTGGAGTCCTCCCGCCCCTACTTCCTGTCCATGGTTTCCTTCGGCCCCTATATGCCCGTGTACGGTCCTTTCCTGGCTGAATGCGGCAGCAAGTTCGGCACCGACAACAGCACCCTGCTGTACTGCGGCGCGTTCATCCTGTCCACCTACGAGCCTCAGCAACAGCGCGTTCTGACCAAGAACCCCACCTACTGGGATAAGGACAATGTGTTCCTGGATGCCATCCAGATGACCTACAACGCCGAGGCTTCCTCCATCGCCACCACCATGTATCAGTCCGGCGAGGTTGATCAGGCGGATATCTCCTCCGACCTGCTGTCCGCCATGATGGCTGACCCCAACACCAAGGATCTGATTCACCCCTCCCGTGCCGATACCTCCTACGCTTACTGGTATCTGTTCAACTTTGACCCCAACTTCGACGCCGAGTACGAACCCGAAAACTGGAAGCTGGCCGTGAACAATGAGAACTTCCGCAAGTCCATCGTCCACGCCTTCAATCGGATGCCCGCTCTGGCCACCAGCGACCGCATTGACCCCGAGTCCCTGAAGAACAACACCATCACCCCCAACGCCTTTGCCTCCGCTTCCAAGGACTACACCTACTACGAAGGTCTGGCCGCCTACACCGATGGCGACAACTTCGACGAGGCTCTTGCCGAGGAATACAAGACGACCGCCATTGAGGAGCTGACCGCCGCCGGAGCCACCTTCCCCATCAAGATGCTCATGTGCTACAACCCCACCTCCGCCAACTGGGCGCAGGAGTGTCAGGTCGTGGAGCAGCAGATTGAGACCGTCTTGGGCGCCGACTATGTGGACATCATCATTCAGGCAGGTCCTGAGACCGGTTTCCTGGGCGCTATCCGCCGCACCGGCAACTACGCCTTCATGAAGTGCAACTGGGGCGCTGACTACGCCGACCCCGAGACCTGGACCGATCCCTTCTCCACGGATTCCAGCTACAGCTTCATCTTCAAGAGCACCGACCCCGAAACCCAGGCTCTGTATGCCGAGTACACCGAGCTGGTAGCTGCCGCCAAGGCCATCACCGACGACATGGACGCCCGGTATACCGCCTTTGCCAAGGCCGAGGCGTTCCTGCTGGATCACGCCTTTGCCATCCCCTTCTCCATCAGCAACCGCAGCTATCAGATGTGCAATCTGAACGTTTTTGAAGGACAGTACGCCTCCTTCGGCTTGGCCAACCAGCGCTACAAGGATCAGCACCTGTACAGCTCCTCCATGGGTATGGAGGAATATCAGGCCGCTTACGCCGAGTGGCAGTCCAAGAAGGCCGGTTAAGATTTAAGTTTTCATTTTGGCAGTTTATCACGAGAGAAGCCCTCATTTGGGGGCTTCTCTCAAAGCCGCATATATACGGTATTGCTCCACAGGCAATTTTTCGGAGCCTGTACCGGTGCTGCTACGGCGAAAGCAGCAGCGGTATCGGCTCTGATGCCAGTTTCGTTAAAACGGTTAAAAACCGTTTTAGCATGCCGTTTTCCAAACGGCCTGCGGCGCAGCCGCAGAAAAGAAAGTCCATACATTTTCTGCCGCCTATGGCGGCCATCCACATCAGTGGATAAATAAAATGGTTTTACCATTTTATTGGGAAATCGTATGAAGGGAGAAAAACCCCAGGAGGACATCATATGGCCAGATATATAACCAAGCGCGTTCTGCGCTCCCTCATCACCATGTTTATCATTATCACGATCCTCTTTGCCCTGCTGCGGCTGATGCCCGTGGAAGGGTATTTCGAGAATTACGATAAAATGAGCTCCACCCAGATTCAGGTCAAGCTTCAGGCTCTTGGCGTGACTGCTCCCCTGCCCACCCAGCTGGTGCGCTTTTACAAGCAGGTGCTCCACGGGGACTTGGGAGAATCCAACGTCTACCGCAAGGGCGTCGCCATTACCGAGATCATTGCCGAGAAAATCCCCATCTCTCTGGAGCTGGGACTGATCTCCCTGTGCATTGCTCTCGCGCTGGGTCTTCCTCTGGGTGTCATCATGGCGCGAAGCACCCGTACCCGCTTCAAGATCGGCGACCGGCTGGGCACGGTGTTCATCGTGCTGGTGCAGGCCATGCCCTCGGCGGTGTATCACATTCTGATCCAGTTCCTCGGTTCCCAGACCTATGTCGGCAAGGACGTGCTGGGGCTTCCCATGCTGTTTGACGCAGCCAACCCCAAGAGCTATATTCTGCCTGTCATCTCCCTGTCCATCGGCAACATTGCCTACTATGCCATGTGGCTGCGGCGGTACATGGTGGACGAGTCCAACAAGGACTATATCCGTCTGGCCCGGGCGAAGGGCGTGCCAAACGGCAAAATCTCCTTCCGGCACGTGTTCCGCAATGCCTTTGTGCCGCTGGTACAGTACATCCCCAACTCCATTCTGTTTACCCTGATGGGTTCACTCTATGTGGAATCCCTGTACTCCGTCCCCGGCATGGGCGGCCTGCTGGTCACGGCCATCAAGCGTCAGGATAATACCTTGGTACAGGCGCTGGTGCTGATTTACGCAGTAATTTCCATTCTGGGTCTGCTTTTCGGCGACATTCTCATGGGAATCGTCGATCCCCGGATCAGCTTTGCCAAGAAGGAGGGTTCCCGCTGATGAAACGTCTTGGATTTCACACCCTGCGCGACAAGGCCACCGACACGCTGGGCGACAGGCTCTCCCAGCAGCTTCAGGAGGATGTCGCGCCGAAAATGAGCGACGAGGAAGCCTTCTCCTTTGCTGGATTCAACGCCGAGGACGCGGAGCGGGGCGGCTATTCCGATTATTCCTACTGGAAATCCACCCTCCGGGCGTTTTTCCAGAATAAGATCGCGGTCTTTTTCCTTTTCGTCATGGTGGCGGTGCTGCTGTTCACCTTTATCCAGCCCTACCTCCCCGGTCAGAAGGATCCCATTCTCATTCACAACGACCAGTGGGGTCTGCCTCTGAACAATATTCCCCCCAGCAAAGAATTCTGGTTCGGAACAAACTCTATCGGCCAGGATCTCTGGGCGCGTATCTGGGCGGGCACCCGCACTTCCCTGTTCATCGGCTTCTCTGTCGCTCTGGTGGAGGCCGTGGTGGGCATCCTCGTGGGCGTGCTGTGGGGCTATGTCCGCAAGCTGGACTTCTTTTTTACCGAGCTGTATAACGTTCTGGACAACATTCCCCAGACGCTGCTGCTGATTCTGATTTCCTACGTCTTAAAGCCCGGCGTTTCCACCATCATTTTCGCCCTGTCCTTAACGGGCTGGCTGGGCATGGCGCGGTTCATCCGCAACCAGATCATCATTATCCGCGACCGGGACTACAATCTGGCCTCCCGGTGTCTGGGCATTTCCACCGGTCGTATCATCGTCAAGAACCTGCTGCCCTATATGGTGTCCGTCATCACCATGCGCATGGCGCTTGCCATTCCCTCCGCCATCGGCAATGAGGTGTTCGTCACCTACATCGGCATCGGCCTTCCCGTGGACACGCCGTCTCTGGGCAATCTGATTCAGACCGGACGGTCGCTGATGACCGTGGCGTCTCTGCGCTACCAGCTGTTCTTCCCCGTAGCCGTGCTGGTGGTCATCACCGTTTCCTTCTACATCATCGGCAACGCCTTCGCCGACGCCGCCGACCCCAAGAATCACGTCAGATAAGGAGAGATCACAATGGAAGATAAAAAAGTTGTTCTCTCCGTTCAGGATCTGAACGTGAAATTCACCCTCCGCGGTCAGATTCTCCACGCCATCCGGGGCATTTCGCTGGACGTGTATCAGGGCGAAAGCCTTGCCATCGTGGGTGAATCCGGCTCCGGTAAGTCCGTATTCGTCAAATGTGCCATGGGCCTTTTGGATGCCAACGGCTACATCGACGGCGGTTCCATCCTCTATAACGGCATGGACCTGACCAAATTCCAGACTGACAAGGACTGGCTGAAGATCCGCGGCAAGGAGATCGCCATGGTGTTTCAGGACCCCATGACCTCCCTGAACCCTCTGAAAACCATCGGCAAACAGATTCAGGAGGCCGTGGAGCTGCATCAGGGTCTGAAAGGCAAGGATGCCTACAAGGCCGTGCTGGAGGTGCTGAGCGACGTGGGCATTGACGACCCCGAGCGCCGCTACAAGCAGTATCCCCACGAATTTTCCGGCGGTATGCGCCAGCGGGTGGTCATCGCCATCGCCGTCGCCTGCCGGCCGAAGATCCTCATCTGCGACGAGCCGACCACCGCTCTGGACGTGACCATTCAGGCGCAGATTCTGGAGCTGATCAAGGCCATGCAGAAAAAGTATGACCTCACTACCATCTACATCACCCATGACCTTGGCGTGGTGGCCAACGTGGCCGACCGCATCGCCGTCATGTATGCGGGCGACATCGTGGAGCTTGGCACCTGTGACGAGGTGTTCTACGACCCCCGCCATCCCTACACTTGGGCGCTGCTGTCCAGCCTTCCCCAGCTGGGAACCAAGGACGAGCCGCTGTACTCCATTCAGGGTACGCCGCCCAATCTGTTCCACGAGGTCAAGGGCGACGCCTTTGCCCCCCGGAACCCCAAAGCACTGAAAATCGACTTTGTAGAGCGTCCTCCCTTCTTCGAGGTCACGCCTACCCACTATGCCCGCACATGGCTGATGGACCCCCGCGCTCCCAAGGTGGAGCCGCCGGAGCACGTCCGCATCCTGCGGGAGAAGGGAGTGAACCGCGTTGGCTGAAGACAGAAAGAAGCTGATTGAAGTTCAGGATCTTGTCGTCCGGTTTGGCTCCCGGCGGCACGCCTTTACCGCGGTGGATAACGTATCCTTCCACATTTATCAGGGCGAGACCTTCGGTCTGGTTGGCGAATCCGGCTCCGGAAAGACCACCATCGGCCGCGCCATCATCCGCATTCACCCCACTGCCGGGGGAAAAATCCTCTTCGACGGCAAGCAGATTAACGGACGCATTTCCAAGGCTCTTGACCGTGAAGTTACCCAGCGCATCCAGATGATTTTCCAGGATCCCATGTCCTCCCTGAATGAACGGGCGAAGGTGGATTATATTGTCAGTGAAGGACTTTACGCGGGCGGACATCATCTGTCCGAAAGCGAGCGTCAGGCCAAGGTGGCAAGCGCCCTGTCCGACGTGGGTCTGCTGCCGGAATTTGCCAGCCGCTTCCCCCATGAGTTCTCCGGCGGCCAGCGCCAGCGTATCGGCATTGCCCGGGCGCTGATCATGGAACCGGACTTCATCATTGCCGACGAGCCGATCTCCGCGCTGGACGTTTCCATCCGTGCGCAGGTTCTGAACCTGCTGTCCAAGCTGCAGAAGGAGCGGAATCTGACCTATCTGTTCATCGCCCACGACCTGTCGGTGGTTCGCTTTATCTGCGACCGCATCGCCGTCATTCACAAGGGCAAGATCGTGGAGCTGGCGCAGAGCGAGGAGCTGTTCGCCCATCCCCTGCACCCCTACACCCGTGCGCTGCTGTCCGCCATCCCCCAGCCCGACCCCATTGCGGAGCGGCAGAAAAAACTCATCGTCTACGACCCCAGCTGCCATCACTACAGCGAGACGAACCAGCCGGACTGGTGTGAGATCGTCCCCGGCCACTTTGTTCTGGCAAGTGAGCCTGAGCTGGAAGAATACCGCAAACAGTTTTGACATTCTGCAAGCAGAGCACGTACCCGTGTTCTGCTTGCGCCATATTTCTTTTCGAGGTGCCTGCCATGATCGATCCCAAGCCCCTTTTCCCCGGCGCCAGAGTGGCGCTGGTCGCCCCCGCCTCCGCCGTGCCGGAGGAAAAACTGCCCGGCGCTCTTGACCTCGTCCGTCGGCTGGGCATGGAGCCGGTGCTGTACCCCTCCTGCTATTTTGCCAACCGGGACGGCTATCTGGCCGCGACGGACGCCCAGCGGGCGGAGGACATCAACCGTGCCTTTGCCGACAAAACCATCGACGGCGTCTGGTGCATCCGCGGCGGCTACGGCGGCCACCGCATTCTTCCCCTGCTGGACGCGGACGCTATCCGGAAGAACCCCAAGTGGTTCGGCGGCTATTCCGACGTCACCGCCCTGCACCTGTTTCTGAATCAGGTCTGCGGTCTCGCCACCTTCCACTGCACCATGCCATCTACCGAGCCGAACCCGAATACATACACACTCGACTATCTGAAAAAGGCCCTGTTCGGCGGTCTGAACGGCGCACTTTCCAATCCGGAAGGCCAGAGCATCCGCACGTTGGTTCCGGGTAAGGCGCAAGGCGTTCTCTGCGGCGGCAATCTGTCCCTGCTGGCGGCGTCCCTCGGCACGCCTTGGGAGGTCGATACCAAGGGCAAAATCCTGTTTCTGGAGGACATTGGGGAAAAGACCTATCGTCTGGACAGTATGCTCACCCAGCTGCGCAATGCCGGGAAATTCCGGGACTGCGCCGGTATCCTTCTGGGCGCGTGGACGGACTGCGTGCCGGAAATGCCGGAGCGTACCCTGACGCTGGACGAGATCTTCACCCAGCTCATCGTCCCCGCCGGAAAACCCGCCGTCATGGACTTGGCCTGCGGCCACTGCGCCACCACCCTGGCTCTGCCCATGGGCCGTATGTGCCGTCTGGACGCGGATGCGGGCAGCATCACATTGGGGGCATGACCATGAACGATCTTGCTTCCCGGCTGAATGCCGTCATGGATGCGTTTCCCGCCAAAACCGCGTTATACTGCGTGGACTTGACCACCGGCACCCCCATCGCCGCCATTCGGGAGAATACCCGGGTGGTCTCCGCCTCCACCATCAAGGTATCCATTCTTTGCTGCGCCCTACAGGACGTGATGGACGGGAAGCTGTCTCTTGGCCAGCCCCTTGCCATTGCCCCAGCGGACTTTTGCAGCGACACCGAGGTTTTCGAACCCGGCTACCGGCAGGACGGCGCTTCTCTCTGGGAAATGCTGTACTGGATGATCGTTTCCAGCGACAATACCGCCACTAACACCGTCATTTCCCTGCTGGGCTACGACCACGTCAATCAGTATTGCCGGGCAATCGGCCTGACCCAGACCTCTCTCCAGCGGAAAATGCTGGACTTTCAGGCCATCGCCGAGGGGCGGAACAACTATACCTCCCCCGCCGACCTGTACCGGGTGTTTTCCCTGCTGTACCACGGCGTAATTCTGAATAAGCCGCTGCGGGAGGTCGCCTTCGACTTTCTTTCCCGCTGCCGCAGCACCGACGCATTGCAGCGGTACATCCCCGACGCCGTGACCGTGCTGCACAAGCCCGGCGGGCTGGATCACCTGAACCACGACGTGGGCATTTTCCTGACGGACGACCGCCCCTATTATCTTGGCATTTTTACATGGGACGGCCCCGCGCTGGACGGTCAGCCCCAGCAAAACCGGCTCATCGGGCAGCTGTCCCGGATGATCTACGACGCTATGAAGGGAGAGAAATAAATGAAAGCCATTGTAAACGTCCCCATCTGCGCCCTGCTGGCCGCCCCCACCCGGGAAAGCACGCTGGAAGACGAAGCGCTGTACGGCATGGTGGTGGATATTCTGGAAGAACCTGCCCCCGGCTGGTACCGCGTCCGCACCCATTACCGCTATGAGGGCATTGTCTCCGCCGATGATCTGATCGTCGGCGATGAAGCCGCCGACGCATGGGCGGCGCTGCCCAAGAAAATCGTCCGCAATAAGAATTTCTGCGACGTGCTTTCCGTCCCCAAGGTTCAGGGGTGGATCATGGCAACCCTTCCCCGGGGCGGCATTCTCTCCCCGGTGGGTCAGCCGGAAAAGGGCTGGCAGCAGGTGCGTCTGGCGGATGGCCGAACGGGCTTCGTCCCGGAAAGCATCCTCGGAGAGTACTATACCGCGCCCCTGTCTCAGGACGAGGAAACCCTCCGTCAGGCACTGGTGGACGCCGCCATGCTCTATCAGGGCACCCATTACCGCTGGGGCGGCAAGTCCCCCATGGGCATTGACTGCTCCGGTCTGGTGTCCACGGCCTATATGCTCTGCGGCATTCTTATTTACCGGGACGCCCACATCATGGAAGGCTTCCCCATTCACGAAATTTCCCTGGAAGATGTAAAACCCGGCGATCTGCTGTTCTTCCCCGGCCATGTCGCCATGTACTTAGGTCACGGCCGCTACTGCCACAGCACCGGCCGCAGCGGAGACAACGGCTTTGCCGTTAATTCCCTGAACCCCAGCGACCCCGACTACCGGGCAGACCTGAAAGCCGCCATCACCCAGGTTGGCTCCTATTTTTAAGGAAAGTGAGAAATAAGCGATGAAAGTATTTTTAAGTGCAGACATGGAAGGCACCTGCGGCATCGTCTCGTGGCCGGAGACGGAGCGCACCACCCCCTTTGACTACAGCCCCGCCCAGAAGCAGATGACCCGCGAAGTCGCCGCCGCCTGTCAGGGCGCCCTTTCCGCCGGTGCGGCGGAGGTTCTGGTGAAGGATGCCCACGACTCCGCCCGGAACATCGACCCTGCCGGACTTCCCCGGGGCATCCGCATGAACCGCAGCTGGTCGGGCGATCCCCTGAGCATGATGAGCGGCCTGAATCAGGAAAAATTCGACGCCGTATTCTTCACCGGCTACCACGCCTGGGCAGGCTGCCCCGGCAATCCTCTGAGCCACACCATGAACGGCCGGAACAACCACGTTTTCCTCAACGACACGCTGTGCAGTGAATTCCTCATCAATTCCTACACCGCCGGATATTACGGCGTCCCCGTGGCGCTGCTCACCGGCGACAAGGCGCTGTGTGACTTTGCCAAAACCCTGATCCCCGCCATCACCACCGTACCCGTGAACGAGGGTCGGGGCGGCAGTGTCACCTCCCTGCACCCCGACGAGGCGGTGGAGCGCATCGAAGCGGCGGCGAAGGAAGCGGTCGCCAAGGCGGCGCAGTGCGTCGTCCCCATGCCGGAGCATTTCCACATGGAGATCGATTTCGTCAAGCACCATGTGGCCTACTCCAAGAGCTTCTACCCCGGTGCGACCCTGAAAGACGACAAATTCGTCTGCTTCGACTCCGACGACTGGTACGAGGTTCTGCGCTTCTGCCACTTCGTTCTCAGCGACGGTTAATTCCAAAAGCACGGCTCGAAAGCCGTGCTTTTGCCTTGCAAATTGCATTTTTTGTGCTATAGTAAAAGAAAAAAGGAGAAAGACAGATGAGCAAAGAATTCCTTTACACCCTGCTTGACAGCATGTCCGTTTCCGGCCACGAAATTCCGCTGCAAAAGAAGGTCATCGCCGAGATGACCCCCCACTGTGACAAGATCATCACAGATTATACCGGCAACGTCGTCTGCGTGCTGAACCCCGACGCGCCCTTCAAGGTGATGCTGGCCGCTCACATTGACGAGATCGGTCTGATCGTCACCCACATCCAGCCCGACGGCCTGCTTCGTGTGTCCAAGTCCGGCGGCATTTTCCCCGGCGTTTATCCCGGCCATCAGGTGGCCGTCCACGGCTATGCCCAGACCGTCTACGGCGCGGTCGTCCGCAGCAAGGACATGGACAAGGCCGACCTGAAAGCGGACGAGCTGTACATCGACATCGGCGCGAAGGACGCCGCTGACGCCCGGAAATACGTGCAGGAGGGCGACCCCGTCCACATGAACACCTACCATCAGGAAATGCTCAACGGCTTCCTCTCCGCCCGGGGCATTGACGACCGGGGCTGCGCCTACATCATTCTGGAAGCCCTGAAACGGGCAAAGGCCATGGGCTGCTCTGTAGGCGTTTACGCCGCCACCACCGTGGGCGAAGAAACCACCGGCCGGGGCTCTCACTGGGTCGGCTCTGCCATCCGTCCCGACGTTGCCATCGTCACCGACGTGACCTTCGCCTCCGATTATCCCGGCGTGGACGCCAAGCAGTCCGGCGAGGTAAAGCTGGGCTGCGGCGGCGTGCTCTGCAACAGCTCCATCGGCAGCCGGAAGGTCAACGACCTGCTGAAAGCCGTGGCGAAGGAGCATAACATCCCCTACCAAATCGAGTCCTACATGGGCAGAACCTACACCGACGCGGACAACCTCCACGTCACCGGCACCGGCGTGGTCACAGCGCTGCTGTCCCTGCCCCTGCGGTACATGCACTGCCCCTGCGAGGTGTGCCACATGGACGACATCGAAAACTGTATCGAGCTGCTGGCGCAGTTCCTGTGCCGCATCGATGAGCATATTGATCTCGACCCCTTTCACTGATCTCAAAATCTAAAACAGGGAGGAAACCATCATGACTTATCAGGAAGTTCTTGAAAACGCACGTGCGGTTCTCAGCAAAAACTGCAAGGCCTGCCCCGTCTGCAATGGCAAAGCCTGCGGCAACCACATTCCCGGCCCCGGCGCCAAGGGCGTTGGCGACACCGCCATCCGCAACTACGAAAAGTGGCAGGACATCCGTGTCAATATGGACACCATTCATCCCTATGTGACGCCGGACACCTCTCTGAACCTGTTCGGCAAAACCTTCCGCTATCCCTTCTTCGCAGGCCCCGTGGGCGCCGTCACCGTCCACTACAGCGACAAATATGACGACATGGCTTACAACAACATTCTCGTAAAAGCCTGTGCCGACAATGGCATTGCCGCCTTCACCGGCGACGGTCTGAACGGCGAGGTCATGAAGGTCGCTTGCAAGGCCATCGCCGCCTCCGGCGGCACCGCCATCCCCACGGTGAAGCCCTGGAACCTGGAGACCATTCAGGAAAAGCTGGGCTATTGCCGGGAATCCGGCTGCTTCGCCGTGGCCATGGACATTGACGCGGCAGGTCTGCCCTTCCTGAAAAACATGAATCCCCCGGCGGGCAGCAAGACCGTGGAGCAGCTGGCCGAGATCGCCGGAATGGTCGGAAAGCCCTTCATCGTCAAGGGCATCATGACCGTGGCAGGCGCGCTGAAAGCCAAAGAGGCCGGGGCTTCCGCCATCGTGGTGAGCAATCACGGCGGCCGCGTTCTGGATCAATGCGCCGCCACTGCCGAAGTTCTGGCGGACATCGTGGACGCCATGAAGGGCAGCGGTGTGAAAATCTTCGTGGACGGCGGCATCCGCAGCGGCGTTGACGTCTTCAAGGCACTGGCGCTGGGCGCCGACGCGGTACTCATCTGCCGACCTTTCGTTCCCATGGTCTACGGCGGTGCCGAGGAAGGCGTGAAGCTTTACATTGAGAAGATCGGCGCGGAGCTGAGCGACACCATGGCCATGTGCGGCGCGGAGAATCTGGCGTCCATCAATCGGGATATGGTGCTTGTGAAGTAAAGCAACACCGCACAGAAAAGTACCAGATGCAGCCAGATTGGCATAGCAGCAATAAAGGACGATACCGAGGCCTCAAAAAGCAAGCTGACAGGCCCTGTCTGGCAACTTGAGTTGGTGTTCCCCTGTGAACGAAGGCACATGGGGACACCAACTTATTTTACCGAAAAGTCAAATGCTGCTAGCTTTATAGGGAGGATATAAATGAATGCAAAAGAATATTATTGTTATGGTTTCTTAGAAAAATATGGATATAACATAAATGGCAAAATTACTAGGGCCTATCTGGAAACTCAAACCTCATATATAAATTGCACAAAATCCAAAAATGCAGTAGAATAAAAGAAAAAGCATAGGGGTGATCTTATGGCAGCAAAGCGATACGAGCTGACCGATACCCAGTGG
>ERZ827150.707-NODE-707-length-47232-cov-5.342497_pt1 | contig 47232 bp, 25 predicted proteins | sample MGYA00519779_ERZ827150 | MGnify/ENA primary metagenome ERZ827150 (study PRJEB31778, sample SAMEA3449267) | human gut metagenome | biome: human gut; feature: human-associated habitat; material: faeces | place: United Kingdom | collected 2010/2012 ...
TGTTGATGCAGTAGCGCACGCCGTTGGGGGATTCCGGATCGCCGGTAAACACATGCCCGAGGTGAGAATCACCGGCGCGGCTTCTGACCTCCGTGCGGCGCATTCCATAACTCAAATCCTCCAGTTCCACCACGGCGGGCGCTTCAATGGGCTTGGTAAAGGCAGGCCAGCCGCAGCCGCTTTCAAACTTGTCCGTAGAGGAAAAGAGCGGTTCGCCGGTGACAACGTCCACATAGATCCCCTTCTCGAACTGATCCCAGAATGCGTTGCTGAAGGGACGCTCTGTGCCGCTCTCCTGCGTGACGCGATACTGCTCCTGCGTCAGCTTGTCGCGGATGGCCTCCGCCGCGGGCTTTTGATAGTCGCCCGGATCAATGCGCAGCTTGGAGAACAGCTCCATCTCCGCCCTCGGAATATGGCAGTAGCCGCCCGGATTTTTCTCCAGATAATTCTGGTGGTATGCTTCGGCGGTATAGTAGTTTTTCAGCGGTCCGATCTCCACGGAGAACCTTTCACGGCGTCCCCGCTCGATTTCGGCGATGCGTTCCACCGTTTCCCTCGTGCTGTCGTTGGTGTAGTAAACGCCGGTCTGGTATTGGCTTCCGATGTCGTTTCCCTGCCGGTTCTCCACCGTGGGGTCGATGACGTAGAAGTAAGCCAGCAGCAGCGCGTCAAGGCTCACCTGTTCGGGGTCGTACTCCACCCGCACGGTCTCCCGGAAGCCGGTGTTCCCCCTGCAGACGGTCTGGTAGTCGGCGTCCGCCTCGCAGGTTCCGTTGGCGTAGCCGCTCTCGGCGTCAAGAACGCCGGGAATGGACTGCATGAGCTGTTCCATGCCCCAAAAGCAGCCGCCCGCCAAATAAATAACGTTTTCTGTGGTATCCATATGTGTGTGCGCCTCGCCGGAGATAGGAGACGGCTGTTCGTTCATTTCCTTCTGTTCCGTTTTCCGCGGCGTGTTCTCCTGCCCGGCGGCACATCCGCTCAGCGGCAGCATCACGGCAAGCAGAAGCGGCCATACGCTCCGATACATGGCGTTTTCCTCCCTTCTGAGGGGATCATTCCGTCTGTCAGCCCTTGTCAGCGGCAACGGCCTGGTCGATGAGCTTTTGCAGCGTTTCCATGTTCTGCTCGATGTCAATGCCGCCGAGCAGCGGTTCGCCCACGATTCGTCCGTTGCGGTCAAACACATAGGTGGTCGGGAACGCCATGATCCCCAGCGCAAACGTTCCGGCCTCGCTGTTTGCGTCGAAGTAGATGTTGCGGTATTTCGCGCCGGTCATTTCGAGAATCTGCTTGGCCAATTCAATGCCCTGCTCGTTGCCGCTCAGGGTTTCCACGTTGATGCCGACGACCTCGCCGCCCTGCGCCTTGATGCGCTCGTTCAGCGCGTTCAGGTCATCCAGCTCCTGCACGCAGGGCTTGCAGCCGTTGAACCAGAAATTCACAACGGTGAACGCATTGTTGGCAAACAGGCTGTTATCCACGTCGTTGCCGTCGAGATCCTTTCCCTGAAACTGCGGGAAAGCGCCGTCCTGTTCCTCGTCGTTCATCTGATCTGCCGGGCTGTCGGCGGCAAGCGCCGCGATCTGCTCCTCGATCTCCCGAATCTTCTCCGCGTCCGCCTTGAGCGTCTCGTATTCCTCGGCGGAGAACTGATCCTTCGCGCCCTCCACGGCGCTCATCAGCACGTCGCCGTAATTGCTGCTGAGCATGTCGTCGTTCACGTTTTTATCCATGGACATGAATACTTTTTCCCAGAGCGCGTTGTTGGCAAAGAGGATGTCGTTTTCAACCGCCAAAAGCTGCTCTTCCGTCTTTCCTTCCATCATGTTCATGTCGGAACTTTCTTCCATCTTTTCGTCCATGTCCATGGCGGACTTTTCTTCCGTCTTCCCTTCCATCTCCGTGTTCATGGCGGACATTTGTTCGCCGCAGGCGGTCATGGAGAAGGTCAGCAGCAGGCCGATCATCAGCGCGGTTACTCGATTCGTTTTCATTGTTTTTGCTCCTTTTCTTTGTTTTCGTTTTGAGATAGGTCACCAAAGCCAAATGTATATCGGATTGCGTCCGTCGGGCAGGCCTTCATGCACATGCCGCAGCGGATGCACTCCGTATGGTTGGGCGATTTTGTGATGTCCACGTCCATCTTGCAGGCCCTCGCACAAGCGCCGCAGGATACGCACTTTCCCGTATCCACGCGCATCTGGAAAAGCGAGACCTTGTTTAGCAGCGCATAGAACGCGCCCAGCGGACACAGCCATTTGCAGAACGGGCGATACACGAACACGCTGGTCAGCACGACCGCCAGCAGCACGCCGGCCTTCCACGTGAACAGCTTGCCCAGCGCGGCGCGAATCCCGGCGTTGGTCAGGGACAGCGGAATCGCGCCCTCCAGCACGCCCTGCGGGCAGAGATATTTGCAGAAGAACGGATCGCCCATGCCGAGCTGATTGGTCACAAGCATCGGCAGCAGAACCACCATCACCAGCAGAACGACGTATTTCAGATAGCGCAGCGGTTTTAATTTCTTCGTCGAAACCTTGGGCGAGGGAATCTTATGCAGCAGCTCCTGAAACCACCCGAAGGGGCAGAGGAACCCGCAGATGAAACGCCCCAACAGCACGCCGATCAGAATCAGGATGCCGGTGATATAGTAGGAAAATTTGAATTTCGACGAGCCGACGACCGCCTGAAACGCGCCGATGGGGCACGCGCCCGCCGCGCCGGGACACGAATAGCAGTTCAGCCCCGGCACGCAGACATATTTCCCCGCGCCCTGATACAGCGCCCCTTTTTTGAAATTCGGCAGGTGGATATTGGTCAGCAGCGCGGCGCATCCCTGTATCCATCCGCGAAACCGGGCGAGAACATGCGTTTTTTTCTTATCCAATGCCAACACACTCCATACACAGCCGAATGGCCTTCGAGAAAACCGTTTGGGCTTCCCCGCGCCAAACGCCGAAGCCGATCATCAGTACCGCGGCCGCCAGCAAAACGCACTGGATCAGCCCTTTTCTTTGATTCATTGTTTTCCTCCTGTCGCTTTGATGAGACGAGTATACACCATGGGGGTTAAAATCTCCGCTAAGAAAAACTTTACACAAAACTTATCGCCATCTGTTATAATAAGGTCAAAACAGAAAGACGGAGGAGCCTATGCGCCTTTTAGTTGTGGAAGACGAGCAGTCCCTGCGCGAGGGGATCGCCAAAAAGCTTCGGTTATCCGGGTACGAGGTGGACGCCTGCGAAGACGGCGAGGAAGCGCTCGATATTTTAGCGTCCGAGCAATACGATTTGATTCTGCTGGATCTGAACCTGCCCAAGGTGGACGGCATGACCGTTCTGCGCACGCTTCGCCAAAGCGACCTTGAAACCCGCGTGCTGATTCTCTCCGCGCGCAGCGAGATTGCGGATAAGGTGGACGGGCTGGACGCCGGCGCAAACGACTATCTCTCCAAGCCCTTCCATTTGGCGGAGCTTGAGGCGCGCGTTCGCAACCTGACCCGGCGGCAGTTCATCCAGCGGGATATCTGTCTGCGCTGCGGGCGGCTTTCCTTTGATACCAAGAGCCGCGTCGCCTCCGTAGACGGCCAGCCGCTCTCCCTGACGCGGAAGGAATGCGGCGTGCTGGAATATCTGCTCCTGCATCAGGGACGGCCGATCAGTCAGGAGGAATTGATGGAGCACGTCTGGGATGGGAGCGTCGATTGCTTCAGCAATTCCATCCGCGTGCACATTTCCGCCCTGCGGAAGAAGCTGAGAGCGGCGCTGGGCTACGACCCCATCTGCAACCGCATCGGCGAAGGATATGAAATCAAAGGAGAATCGCGATGAAACGCCTGTCACTTCAATGGAGAATGACGCTCCTGACCGCCCTGCTGATCGCCTGCGCCTGCATCTGCCTGAATCTGCTGCTGTATCGTTCGGGCGCAACCGGCATGGATTCCCTAGGCGGCTACATCATGCAATATCAGCCGGGCGACGTAGAGGGTCTGGCCATCGAAATTCCGGACGACCAGATTTCGGATTTTCTCATCCATTTCTCGCAGGAGGTCTGCGACGCCAAGGCGCTTTACGGCTACAAGGGCTGGATCATCACCTCCGTCGTGACCCTGCTCAGCGCGGCCATCGCCTACTTCGTCACCGGCAGCGCCCTGAAGCCGCTTGGGCAGTTCTCCCGTCAGGCGGAAAAGATCAATCAGGACAGCATCGCGACCCTGCGCCTTGACGAAAGCACCGTTCGGGAGTTTCAACAGCTGAGCCGCTCCGTCAACCAGATGCTCGACCGTCTGGCACAGTCCTTTGATTTGCAGCGCCAGTTTGCGGGAAACGCCGCCCACGAGCTGCGAACGCCGCTGGCCATCCTGCAAACCAAGCTGGAGCTATTCGCCGAGGAGCATCCCGATATGGACGCTGAAACGGCCGAGCTGGTCGGCGCGCTGCTGGAGCAGCTCGGCCGCCTGACGTCGCTCGTGCGCACCCTGCTGGAGATGAGCAATCTGCTCTCCGTTTCCCGCTCGGATCACATCGCGCTCGCGCCGCTGGCGGATGAGATTCTGGCGAATTTGACGCCGCTCGCACAGCAAAACGGCGTTTCGCTCCGCGCGAAATGCGACGACGTCTGCATCATCGGGAGCGACGCGCTGATTTATCGCCTCCTGTTCAATCTGGTTGAAAACGGCATCAAGTACAACCGCCCCGGCGGCTCCGTCACCGTCTCCATCCACCAGGAGGAGGCCATGGCGGTTCTGCACGTCTCCGATACGGGGATGGGCATACCGCCGGAATACCGGGACAGCGTCTTCCAGCCGTTTTTCCGGATTGATAAATCCAGAAGCCGCAAGATGGGCGGCGTGGGGCTGGGGCTTGCGCTCGTGCGTGAAATTGCCGTTCTGCACGGCGGCTCCGTGGCGGTGGAATCCAGCTCCGACTGCGGAACGACCTTTGGGGTCACCCTGCCGACGGAGCAGGATGGTTGACTTCATCAACATTTTCCACATATTGACATGTGGCAACGACAAAAGCCACCGGATCGACCGGTGGCTCCAGCTTGTTGACATAAGCAAACTTGGCTTGAATAGCAAAATCAAGAAATTCAGCTATTCTTTCATTTGCGGAAAGGGCTATTCTCCCCCCTTCGGGGGAGAATAGCTTTTTGTCTACAGTCTGAAGCCACCGGATCGACCGGTGGCTTTTGCCCGTTTACATAGCGCCCTTATGCTTGAGCACGGCGCTGACCGTCTGACACAGAATTTTAAGATCCAGCCCGATGCTCCAATTACAGATATACTGCGTATCGAGCTTGACAATCTGCTCGAAATCCGTGATGTCGCTTCGGCCGCTGACCTGCCACATACCCGTGATGCCCGGTTTCATCGCCATGCGGGCGCGGTGATGCAGCTCGTATTTATCCCATTCGTCCACCGTCGGCGGCCTCGTGCCGACAAGGCTCATATCGCCCTTGAGCACGTTGAAAAACTGCGGAAATTCGTCGAGGCTCGTGTTGCGGATGAACGCGCCGATGCCCGTTTTTTTCGTGCCGTCCGGCAGAATTTCGTTGCCGATGATGCGCGGGTCGAAATCCAGCTTGAACATCAGGCCGTCCGAAACGCGGTTTTCCTTCATCAAATCCTTTTTGCGCTCGTCCGCGTCCAGATACATGCTGCGGATTTTATAGAATTTGAATCGCCGCCCGTTCTGCCCGATGCGCTCCTGCGAATAGATGATCGGCCCCGGCGAAGCCTTTTTGATCTGCGGGCCGACGATCAGGATGATGATTCCGGCCAGCACGCAGCCGATCAGGCCGCCGACGATATCCATCAGCCGCTTGACCAGCGCCTGAAACGGCGTGGCGTAATTCACCGTGCTGGTCAGCACCGTGTAATCGCCGATATGCTCGACGAGCTGCTTCTGGCTGACGCCGCTCTCCAGCATCAGCTGCTCGTGCACGACGACGCCCATCTCCTGGCACTGCGCAACGAGCTTTTCCGCCGCCTTGATCGCGTCCGCCTCGATGAACACCTCGTCCACCCACTCGCGGCAGATGTACTCCGCCGCGTCGCTCAGATTCGCCACCACCGGGATTCCGTTCAGCGTCTCCCCCTGCGCGTCGCGATCCGAGAGCACGAGCCCTGCCAAGTCAAACGCATCGTTTGCGGTTGTCAGCAGCATTTGGGCTACCTCCGCCGCGCGCGCTTCCGGCGCGACAATCAACACGGCGCGCCTTTTCTCGTGCTTTATCCGCTTTTGCAGCAGCTTCTTGTAGATCTGCCGAAGCGCGCAGCCCAAGACCATGTGCAGCGCCGATGTGCCGTAGAGAATGATTCGCGAATATGAATTGCTGATCTTGAGCGCGACCAGCAGTACGGTCATAACGGCAAAGACAATCGCCGCATGCTTCACACTCTCAAGCACTTCCTGATACATTCCGCGCCTGAGCACGTCGTGCATCGTGTTGAACATCACGCAGACCGTGAAATCCAGCAACATCAGCATAACCAGCAGTTCTCGGTACAGCTCCGTCTGATAGCTGCCCCAAGCTTGGCTGAACCGCAAGCTGAATGCGGCAAAAAGCGCAAGCGCAAGGCTGAGCATATCCAGAAAAATAAAGTCAAGATGCTTCAGCCAACCCTTAACTCCCCGCTCGTACATACTCTTCCATTCGCTTTCTGTTTTTTCTTTCTCAGCCGACCGCCACGAAGCCGATCACGGGCAGCCCGTTAAAATCGCAGATTTCCAGCTCGCGAAGCACCTGCGCTTTCTTCGTGACCCACGGCTGAATGAACAGCACCACGCCGTCCATCTTATCCGCAACGGCCTGAACGTCCACCTCGAAGCGATCGCAGACCTTGTATCCCCCCGCCTGCGCCGCCGTCTTCATCGTCTGCGCAATCTGCGCATTGGCCAAGTCGCCGCTCAGAACGAGGCCGCTTATGCCTGTCGCGCTCAGCGCGGCGGACAGATACGCCCCGTCGTTGTACTGCGGCTTTTCGGCAAACAGCTTATCCAGGCCGCGCAGGTTCTTTTTCGCCGCGCCTTCGGGCTCGACGCGCGCCAGCAGATGCAGGCCGTATCGATCCTCCAGCTCGTCCGTGCCCTTCACGCTGCCATCCAGCAGAAACGCCAGCGCGAACCAGCCGCCCGCCAGCACAAAGAACGCGAAACCGCCGAACACCGCCCATTTGAGCATCTTGTTCTTCGGTTTCCACTCTCCCTCGTAGACCTGCTCGTAATACGCCTTATCGTCGTCGGTCAAATCCTTTTCGATCTTGCTGAGGGTTTCCAGATAAGCGGCCAACCGATCCGCGCCGTTTAGCCGCGCGGAAACCACGTCTCCGTTATAGCCCGTCCGGCCGGTTTGGGTCATCGCTTCATAGGTCATTCCACCTTCGGCAGTCTGCGCAATCTGCGCGCAAACCGCCTGAACCTGCGCGTCGAGCACCGCCAGAATCTCTTCGCCGATCTCCTCGCTGGGCGCAGAAACCGAAATATAAATTCTGCCGTCGTTGCTGTTATCATCGTTAAGTTGGATGGCTTTCTTTTCCGTTTCCGTAAACCAGATGCTCATCAGCTCCGCGAGGCAGCGCTGGCTGCACGTCAGGCCGGTCTTCTCCCGAACCTGATCGTATACGTCCTGCTTCTGCAAAATCGAGCCGATTGCAAGGCCGAGACGGTTCAGATCGCTTTCCTGCGCGGCGATATAATATTTCTTGCTCGCCATATAGACCGCTTCCGGATCCATGTTCATGTAGATGGATTCCTTCTGGCGCGCCACCTCGTCCTCATAGAACTGGTGATAGTTCGCGTATTGCTGAATCTGGTCGGCGTTCAGGTCGTTGATGTCCATCTGCGTCGGCTCTTTTCCCGTCTTCATTGCGCCGAACGCGCCGCCCAAAAGCAGCCCAACCACGCCGGCCAGCAGCAGAATCTTCCATTTTTGGAGAACATACTGAATCATTTGAACGAGATCAATCTCTTCCTTTTCGTTTCGTATTTTCTGTCTATACGTTGTCTGGTCCGTCATGTCTTCTCTCCTCGTTCTATTTCCGTTGTTTTTTATTGCATCCGCAGCGCCTGTTTCCGTACGGTATGTTCGCCGGTCAGCGCGTCGCGATTCCCCCACTTTTCAATGTATTTAATATATCATCCGAACGCTTTCCCGTCAAGTCCGGCAACGCAGAAAAGCGGCGCTTTCCGTCGAAAACGCCGCTTTTTGTGTCAGCAGATTCCCAAAATGCGCTCGGCGCGCGTAACCTCGTCCGCCGTCGGCGCGGGTACGCCGTCCAGCGGGTAGGCGATGTCCAGCTTCTTCCACTTGGAAAGGCCGAGCGTGTGATACGGCAGAATTTCCACGCGTTCCACCGTCTTCAGCGTCCCGATGAACGCGGCCATCTGCCTGAGGTCGTCCTCGCCGTCCGTCAGGCCGGGCACGAGCACATGGCGAATCCACATCGGCTTGCCCATGTCGCTCAGCTTTCGCGCCATCGCAAGGATGTTCGCGTTGCCCGTTCCGGTCACGCGCCGGTGCAGCTTCTCGTCCATCGCCTTGAGGTCGAGCATCACCAGATCAGTGACGTCCATCAGCCGCTCAAACGCCCGCTGATCCGCCGCATCCGCCCGATAGGGCTGACCCGCCGTATCCAGCACGGTGTGCACGCCCCTTTGGTGCGCCAGCTCGAACAGCGCCGTCACAAATTCCATTTGGAGCATCGGCTCGCCGCCGCTGACGGTGATGCCGCCGCGTTTTCCGTCCTTGCCCCAGTATTTTTTGTAGCGCAGCGCCCGCTCAATCAGGGTTTCCGCGTCCGTCGTCTCGGCGGCGGGGTTGCCCGTCTCCCACGAATCGGGGTTGTGGCAGAATTGGCAGCGCATCGCGCAGCCCTGCAAAAAAATCACATAGCGCACACCGGGGCCATCCACAAGGCCGAAGCTCTCGACGGAGTGCACCCGTCCGATCGGCTTACATGCGGTCATGGCAGGTGCGGGCGATGACGTCGAGCTGCTGCTCGCGGGTCAGGTCGATGAACTTGACGGCGTAGCCGGAAACGCGGATGGTGAAGTTGGCATATTCCTCCTTCTCCGGATGCTCCATCGCGTCGATGAGCTTCTCGGTGCCAAACACGTTGACGTTCAGATGATGCGCGCCCTGCATGAAGTAGCCGTCCATCACCTGCACGAGATTCTTGGCGCGCTCCTCGTCGTTGTGCCCCAGCGCGCCGGGGTTGATCGTCTGCGTATTGGAAATGCCGTCCAGCGCCCAGTGATACGGCAGCTTGGCGGTGGAGTTGAGGGAGGCCAGCAGGCCGTTCTTCTCCGCGCCGTAGCTCGGGTTCGCGCCCGGGGAGAGCGGCTCGCCCGCCTTGCGGCCATCCGGCATGCTGCCGGTCGCCTTGCCGTAGACGACGTTGGAGGTGATGGTCAGGATGGAGGTCGTCGGCTCGGAATCGCGGTAGGTGTGGCGCTTCTTGATCTTTTCAAGGAACTTGCCCAGCAGCCACACGGCGATGTCGTCGGCGCGGTCGTCGTCGTTGCCGTAGCGCGGGAAATCGCCCTCGGTCTTGAAATCGACAATCAGGCCGGTCTCGTCGCGGATCGGGGTCACCTTGGCGTACTTGATGGCGCTCAGGCTGTCCACCACATGGGAGAAGCCCGCGATGCCCGTCGCAAAGGTGCGGCGCACGTCGGTATCAATCAGCGCCATTTCCGCCGCTTCATAATAATATTTGTCGTGCATATACTGAATCAGGTTCAGCGTATTCACGTACAGCCCCGCCAGCCAATCCATCATGCGGTCGTAGGCAGCGATCACCTCGTCGTAATCGAGCACCTCGCCGGCGACCGGGCGATACGCCGGGCCGACCTGCTCGCGGGTCTTCACATCCACGCCGCCGTTGAGCGCGTAGAGCAGGCACTTCGCCAGATTCGCGCGCGCGCCGAAGAACTGCATCTCCTTGCCGGTCTGCGTCGCGGAGACGCAGCAGCAGATGGAGTAATCGTCGCCCCAGACCGGCTTCATCACGTCGTCGTTCTCATACTGCACCGAGCTGGTCAGCACGGAGATCTTCGCGGCGTAATGCTTGAACGCATCCGGCAGATCCTCGGAATAGAGCACGGTCATGTTCGGTTCCGGGGACGGCCCCATGTTTTCCAGCGTGTGCAGGAAACGATAGTCGTTCTTGGTGACCATCGAGCGGCCGTCCACGCCGATGCCGCCGACCTCCAGCGTCGCCCAGACCGGGTCGCCGGAGAACAGCGCGTTGTAGCTCGGAATACGGGCGAACTTGACCATGCGGAACTTCATCACCATATGGTCGATCAGCTCCTGCGCCTGCGCCTCGGTGATGAGGCCGCGCGCCAGATCGCGCTCCATATAGATATCCAGGAACGTGGAGATGCGCCCCACGGACATCGCCGCGCCGTTCTGCGTCTTGATCGCGGCCAGATAGCCGAAATACAGCCACTGGCAGGCTTCCTTCGCGTTGGCCGCGGGCTTGCTGATGTCAAAGCCGTAGGCGGCGGCCATCGCCTTCATGCCCTTGAGCGCCTTGATCTGCTTGGCGATTTCCTCGCGCAGGCGGATGACGTCCTCGGTCATCGTGCCGTCGCCGCAGTTGGCCAGATCCTTCGTCTTTTCCTCGATCAGGAAATCAATGCCGTAGAGCGCGACGCGGCGGTAGTCGCCGACGATGCGGCCGCGGCCATAGGTATCCGGCAGGCCGGTGATGATCTTGTTGTGGCGCGCCTTCTTCATCTCCGGGGTGTAGGCCATGAACACGCCTTCGTTGTGGGTCGGCGCGTACTCGGTAAAGATCCTGTGCAGCTCAGGGTCGGGCTCATAGCCGTAGTTGCGGCAGGCTTCCTCCGCCATCTTGATGCCGCCGAACGGCATAAACGCGCGCTTGAGCGGCTTATCCGTCTGCAGGCCGACAATCTGCTCAAGCGCCTTGTCCGCCTCGCTGATGTAGCCCGCCCCGTAAGCCGTCAGGCCGGAGACGACGTGCGTCTCCATATCCAGCACGCCACCCTTCGCGCGCTCCTCCTTTTGCAGCTTCTGGAGGATGCCCCAGAGTTTATCCGTCGCCTCCGTCGGACCGGCGAGGAAGCGCTCGTCCCCCGCGTAGGGCTTGTAGTTCTTCTGAATAAAGTCGCGAACGTTGACCTCTTCGCGCCAGATGCGGCCCTCGAAGCCTTCCCACTGCTCAAAATGAACCATGCAAACTCTCCTTTATGGGTGGTCGTTGATGCTGATGAAAACGTGGTTATTGTAGCATGGCCGAAATGTTCGCACAACTGACGAACTCGCCAAGGAAACGCCGCGCGCTTTGACGTTGAACCGTTTTCCCGTTTCTTTGTACAGAATCCATCCGCTTAAATCGGATAAACCGCCGCATTTCCCGCGGCGGACGGCGGAAAACCGGCCTTTTCTTAACGGTTTTCTAACGCGGCTTCTCCGCTTTTTCGTCCTTGTCCCTAGTCTGTCCGTTTTTCCCGGACACATTCAGCCGTCTGCTCGCCCCGATGATACCATAAATCCCGCGCTTTTGAAAGTCCTTTATTCATATTTGTTAGAATGTGCAAACAATAATCCGCCGACAATGTTTGATATCGACAGAGTTTTCACATTTTTGAATGTACTAAAAAATGCAGGAATTTGAATAACTCGTTCAAATTCCTGCATTTTAAGGGAATTGATTCCGTTTTATCTATTCTTTTACACCAGATTATTCACAAAATGCTCGATGCGGTCAACGCCCTTGTCGATCTGCTCCATCGAGGTCGCGTAGGAGATGCGGCAGTAGCCCTCCGCGCAGAAGGCCGTGCCGGGGGTCAGCGCGACGTTCGCGTTTTCCAGCAGCATGTCGGCAAAATCCATCGAGCCGCCGATCTGCCGGTCGCCCAGATGCTTGCCGATCAGCGCGCTCATGTCCACCATCACGTAGAACGCGCCCTTGGGCATCACGCAGGTCAGCCCGTCGATGGCGTTGAGGCGCTGCACGATATGGCGGCGGCGCTCGTCGTAAGCCCTGTGCATGCGCTCAATCGCTTCGCGCCCCTTCGGGGAGCGCAGCGCTTCCTCGGCGGCGTACTGCGCAATCGAGTTGCTGCCGCTGGCGACCTGACTTTGCAGGCTGCTCATGGCGCGGATCACCTCAATCGGCCCCGCGGTGTAGCCAATGCGCCAGCCCGTCATCGCGTAGGATTTGGAAACGCCGTTGATCACGATGGTCTGCCGGAAGATATCCTCGCCCAGCGACGCGATGGAGACGTGCTCCTCGCCGTCGTAAATCAGCTTTTCATAGATTTCGTCGGAGACGACGTAGAAGCCCTTCTCCACCGCCAGCTTCGCGATGCCCGCCAACTGCTCGCGGTTCCAGATGCAGCCGTTCGGATTGTTCGGCGAGTTGAGAATCAGCGCCTTGGTGCGCTCGGTGACGTAGGGCGCGAGATCCTCCGCCTCGGTGACGAAGCCCTTCTTCACGTCGCCCTGCACCAGCACCGGCACGCCGCCGACGATGCGCACGATTTCCGGATAGGAAACCCAGCACGGCGTCGGGATGATGACCTCGTCGCCGGGATTCACAATCGCGGCCAGCGCGGCATAGATGGAGAATTTCGCGCCGTTGGAGACGATCACCTGCGAGGGCGAATACTCCAGTCCGTTGTCCCAGCGCAGCTTTTCGCAGATTGCGCGGCGCAGGCCGAGCGTGCCGGCCGCCGGCGTATACTTGGTCAGCCCCATATCCAGCGCCTCGTGCGCGGCGGTGCGGATATACTGCGGGGTGACGAAATCCGGCTCGCCGACGCTGAAGGACACCACGTCGCGCCCGCTCCGGCGCATTTCCTTCGCCTTTGCGTCGATCGCCAGCGTGGGAGACGGCGCAATCGACGCGCACATACGAGAAAGCTCCAAGGACAAGACAAACGCCCCCTTAAACCGGGTCAGCCGACTTCATTGCCGCCCGAAATGAATTTCACAGACATTATACATCCATTTTACCCGTTTTGCAATCGCCATTTTGCCTTTATTCGTCGTTGTTCTTCGTCCACTTTGCACATTTCAATTTTCATTCCTGCAAATTTGCCTTTGAGCGTCATTTTCCCCCGCTTTTTGCAGCTTATGCGCCGCGCCGTCTTTTTGTTAAAAACACTTGCCATAATCTTTTTTTTGATGTATCATTGTTTCGGTTGGTATCTTTTTGAAACATTTTTGGAGGTGTTATTTTGCATCGCATGTACAAATGGTTCCTCGCGGCTGCCGCCGTCTGCCTGATGGGCACGAGCGCTGTCGCCGCTGCGGAGGATTCCTACTACCTCGAGCTGCCCACCAAGGGAATCACTTCTTCACGAAAGATCTCCGTCAATGTGCCGGATGAAAACCCGGTCGTCGACGGCATAAATCCGCTGACCGGCGAGAGCTGGTACGGCAACTATTACCCGATCCTCGTCAACATCGACGCGCACCCGGAAGCGCTGCCGCACTGGGGCGTCGCTTCCGCCGATATTTCCTATGAAATGCCGGTTCAGGCCGACGGTTCCACCCGCTCCGCCATGCTCTTCATGGGCACGATCCCGTCCTTCGCGGGTCCTGTCCGTTCTGCGCGCGTGCCGATGGGCAGCCTGCGCGAGATTTGGGATAGCGCGTGGGTCTTCTACGGCTGGCAGAACTGGGCGAACGGCAATAACATCGTCGTTGACGTGGACGACTGGGCGCTCTCCGTCCATTCCGACGCGCGCCAGAAGGGCCGCTGGGTGTTCCCGTTTGTCGAGGGCAGTGAGCGCAATTACAGCGATCTGTTCCATCGCGAGAACGACGGCGAGCACGTCGCGCCGCACAACGTTCAGATCAACATGAACGCCGTCGCCTCCCTGTTCACCAGCGAATCGACCAAGCACCCGTTCAAGTTCACCGAGACCGGCCTTGACCGCGGCGTGGACGTTTCCGCCATCACCATCAACTACAAGACCACGAACCCGGCCTACGTCTCTTCCTATGAATACAACGAGATGACCGGCCTGTACGAGCGCTATCGCAACGGAGCGCCGTACTACGACGCTCTCACCGGCGCGCAGACGGAATACGCCAACGTGATCGTGCTCCGCACCGATGTTAGCTGGTTCAACAACGCCCCGCAGCGCCCGGTGATTCAGCTCGTCGGTCAGGGCGTGGCCGAAATCTTCCAGAATGGCAAGTACATCCGCGGCACGTGGGTGCGCACCCATGACGGCAAGACCGGCGACGACGCGAAGTCCCTCCCTGCCCGCATGATCTTCTTCGACGAGAACGGCGAGGAGCTCGAAATGAAGGTTGGCAAGACCTTCATCCAGATCGTCAACAACGATCAGGCCGTCATCGTGAACGCGGGCGAGCAGATCGAAGGCGCGACCGCGCAGGCCACTCCGGCCCCGACCGCGACCCCGAAGCCGACCCGCACCCCGAAGCCGACCCGCACCCCGAAGGCCAGCGCCAACGCGACGCCGGCGCCTGTCGAGGGCGAGGACAACGCGGACGAGGATGTTTCCTTCGGCGGCTAATTGAACAAACCCGTCAAGAAGGCGAATCGACTGCGGTTCGCCTTCTTTTTTTGCAGAAAAATGGAGCTACAAAAAAATGAAGCCGTCAAGCTGAAACCGAACATTTCAAGAAGCAAATATCTAAGCATTTTGGGATATGGGGCTTTGCCCCATCGCCCCACCAAAGGGCTTTCCGGTCGCCCTTTGGAAACCTTCGGGCGCAAATACTTGATTTTTCCTGAAATATCGGTTCTGTTAGCTTGACAGCCCATTTCGTTTATGCGTGTGTGCGGGGAATCTCTCAATCCTCGACGGGATGATCGGCGCGGTACTTCGTCAGCAGCTTCTCGATGCGGTTCCACGGGTTGAGCAGGTAGCTCAGGGACTGATCGTGGTTGAGCGTCGCGATGACGAACGCCATGTATTTGCTCATGTCCGCCTGGCTGAACCACGGGCGTTCGAGCACCTCTTTGGGGGTATAGGTCAGGTTCGTGGCGAACACGTGGTCGATCACGCCCTCGGCATACGCCTTATCAAACGCCTCCAGGCCGCTGGTGAAGAACGCGAACGTCGCGCCCGCGAACACGCGCTTGGCCTTGCGCCGCTTGAGGTTATACGCCAGATCGAGGATGGAGTCGCCGGAAGCGATGATGTCGTCGGCCACGAACACATCCTTGCCCTCCACGCTGTCGCCCAGATACTCGTGCGCGATGATCGGGTTGCGGCCGTTGACCACGCGGGTGTAATCGCGGCGCTTGTAGAACATGCCCATGTCCACGCCCATCGCGGAGCTGTAATAGATGTTGCGGTTGAGCGCGCCCTCGTCCGGGGAAATGACCATCATGTGATGCTTGTCGATGCGCAGATCATCGTAGGTGTGGCACATGGCCTTGAGCATCTGGTAGGTCGGCATGATGCTTTCAAATCCGCTCAGCGGGATGGCGTTCTGCACGCGCGGATCGTGCGCGTCGAAGGTGATGATATTGGAAACGCCCATCGCGACCAGCTCCTGGAGCATCACGGCGCAGTCCATGGACTCGCGGGAGGTGCGGCGATGCTGGCGGCCTTCGTAGAGCATCGGCATGATGACGTTGATGCGGTAAGCCTTGCCGCTGACCGCCGCGATGATGCGCTTGAGATCGGCGTAGTGCTCGTCCGGCGTCATCGGAACCTCGCGGCCATAGAGCTTGTAGGTGCACTGATATGCGCCCACGTCGCAGATGATGAACAGATCATAGCCGCGAACGGTATCCTTAATCATGCCCTTGCCCTCGCCGGTGCCGAAGCGCGGGCAGTGCGCTTCCAGCAGGAAGCCGTTCTTATCCGAGCCGTAGAAGCTGTGGAGCTTCTGGTCGGAGGTCGCGTCCACCTGCCAGTTCATCAGATACTCGTTGACCCTGCGGCCCATTTCCTCGCAGCCGTTCATGGCGATGACGCCCAGCGGCGCGACAGGCCGCATCGGGAATTTCTGGGACGACTCGATGTTCTCGTTCATGCTTGAATACCCCTTCATAATGTCGATGAGATTCTCCCGTTTGACAGTATTGAACAGCCCGATTATAACACATTTCGCACCGAATTTCCGCACCAATTTGTTATCTTTATAAAAATTCGTCCGCTTGTGACAAATTTCCATCCGCTTTACGGCAACGCTACACCAACTGAACACTTTTTTAACGCAGTTTTCACGCCGCGCCTTCCCCTTGACCCTCCGCTTTTTGCTTGCTATAATATAGCCAAATCAACTCAGGGAGGTCTTTGCGTGAAACGCATTGTTTTAACCGGCGGCGGCACGGCCGGCCATGTCTCGCCCAATCAGGCGCTCATCCCCCATCTGCTCGAGGAGGGCTGGGATATTCACTATATCGGCACGAAGAACGGCATCGAGCGCACGCTGATTGAGCCGATGCAGGGCGTGACCTATCACGCGGTCAGCTCCGGCAAACTGCGCCGCTATTTCGATTGGAAAAACTTCACCGATCCCTTCCGCGTCATCGCGGGCGCGTTCCAGAGCATCGGCGTCATCGGCAGGCTGAAGCCGAACGTCGTGTTCTCCAAGGGCGGCTTTGTCAGCGTTCCGGTCGTCTTCGGCGCGGCCATCTGCGGCGTGCCGGTGGTGATGCACGAAAGCGATATCACGCCGGGGCTGGCCAACAAGCTGTGCAAGCCGTTCGCCAAATCCGTCTGCACGACGTTCCCGGAGTGCGCAAAGCTGTTCGCCCCGAAGGGCGTTCTGACGGGTACGCCGCTTCGCGCGCAGATTTTCTCCGGCGACCGCGCGCGCGGCCTCAGGCTGGCCGGCTTTGACGGCCAAAAGCCCGTTTTAATGATGATCGGCGGCTCGCTGGGCGCGCAGACAGTCAATGCGGTGCTCCGCGAGGCGCTTCCGGCGCTGACCAAGCGGTTCGACGTGCTCCATGTCTGCGGCAAGGGCAATCTGGATGCGTCGCTTGAAAACACGCCGGGCTACAAGCAGTTTGAATACCTTTCCGACGAGCTGCCGGATGCGTTCGCCTGCGCGGATATCATGCTCTCCCGCGCGGGCAGCAATTCGCTCTCCGAGCTGATGGCGCTGTGCAAGCCCGCGCTGCTGATCCCCTACCACAGCGGGCGCGGCGATCAGGTGCTCAACGCCAATTCGCTCAAGGCGCGCGGTCTGGCGCACGTCATGCCGCAGAGCGAGCTGACCGCCGAATCCCTGCCGCCCGCCATCGACGCGCTTTGGGCGGATCGCGAACTGCTGCGTCAGCGCCTCGCCGCCCTGCCGGACGCGGACGGCACGCAGCTCGTGCTCGACCAGATTCACAAATACATGAAGAAATAAGGGATCGCTATGGAAGAAAAAAGGGCAGGATCGCTTTCCATGTCCGCCCGCGTCAATGAGCTGGCGCGCCTGCTTCGCTCCGGCGGCCAGACCGACGAGCAGCTCGCCGCCGTGCTGCACGACGCGCACGAGTGCGACATCGCCGCCGCGCTCGAGCTGCTCGACATTCGCCAGCGCGCGCGGCTGTATCGCCTGCTCGGCGCCGAGCGGCTGGGCGACGTCTTCGCCTATGTCAGCGACGCGGGCAAGTACCTCCGCGAGCTGCCGCAGGAGCAGGCCGCTGATATCGTCGAGGCCATGGATGCCGACGACGCGGTTGACGCGCTGGAAACCGTCTCCCCCGAGCTGCGCAGCGCCCTGATGGAAAAGCTTGACCCGGAGTCGCAGCATGATATCCGCCTCATCTGCTCCTACCAGCCGGATGAAATCGGCAGCGCGATGAGCACGAACTTCGTCTCCATCAACCGCCACCTGTCCGTCAAGCAGGCCATGCGCGCACTGATTGCACAGGCCGAGGAAAACGACAATATCTCCACCCTCTTCGTCAACGACGACGACGGATCGTTCTATGGCGCCATCGACCTCAAGGATCTGATCGTCGCGCGCGAGGATACCGCACTGGATTCGCTCATCAGCCGCCATTTCCCGGCCGTTTTGGCGCATGAGCAGATCGAAGCGTGTCTGGATCGCCTGCGCAGCTACGCCGAAGCCTCCATCCCGGTGCTGGGCGAAAAACGCCGCGTCATCGGCGTCATCACCACGGATGACATCGTCGAAGCCGTGGATGACGCGATGGGCGACGATTATGCCAAGCTGGGTGGCTTGACCGGCGAGGAGGATCTGCATGAGCCGCTGAAAACCAGCCTCAAAAAGCGTCTGCCGTGGCTGATTATCCTGCTCTTTCTCGGCATGGGCGTTTCCTCCGTCGTCGGGCTGTTCGAGTCCGTCGTCTCGCAGGTCGCGCTGATCGTCTGCTTCCAGTCCCTCATTCTGGATATGGCGGGCAATGTCGGCACCCAGTCGCTGGCCGTCACCATCCGCGTGCTGATGGATGAAAAACTGACGGCGCGGCAAAAGTTCGACCTCGTGCTCAAGGAAATGCGCGTCGGCTTTTTCAGCGGCCTGATGCTTGGCGCGCTGGCTCTGGTGTTTATCGGGCTGTATGTGTGGCTGCTCAAGGGCAAAACGCTGTTCTATGCCCTGTGCATCTCCGGGTGCGCGGGCGCGGCGCTGGTGCTTTCCATGGTGCTTTCCAGCCTTGTGGGCACCGCTGTGCCGATGTTCTTCAAAAAGGTTCACATCGATCCCGCCGTGGCTTCCGGCCCGCTGATTACCACCGTCAACGATTTGGTTGCCGTCATCGCATACTATGGGCTGGCGTATATCCTGTTCTTTCAGGTGCTTCATCTGGTGTAATTCGCTCCGTCTCTTTTTCCCCAAAACATTGAACCCCTTCCGCGGCCGCCCGGCCATGGAAGGGGTTCGTTTGATATACCTGTGTTTGAGCGGTTACTCGATGATCTCAAAATCATCGTCGCCGAAGTCGTTCCCGCCGTCGATCTTCATGTCGTCGTCAAGGTCCAAACCGCTCTGCACCTCGTCCGGCGCCGTTTCAACCGGCTCGGCGATATAGGCGTAAAGCACCGCTTCCGGCCAGTTGATCTCCGAGCCGGCGTAGTAGTTTTGCAGCCAATTCGTGTGGAAATCAAAGTAAACGTTGGAATAAATCGGCATCGTCGGCAGAAGCTCGTTGTAATACTTCTGGAACTCGATCCACTTCTGCTCGTAGGTCAGCACGTCGTATGGCTCAGTCTTGTGCATATCCCAAGTCATGTCGATAAGCTTCTCATCGGTCATGCCGCTCGTGTTCATCGCGCCCACAAAGTCGGGATCATCGGTGAACGTCATGAACGGATCAAACGTGGAAACGAAATTCGTCGCCATGAAATTCATGTCGTACAGCCGCTCGCCGTCCTCACGGTAATAATCGCTGAGCATTTCGTTAAAGCTGACCTCATGCACAACCAACTTGATACCGACCTGCGGCAGCGTTTCGCTGAACTGATCGACGACCAGCTGTGCGAAATCGTTGTCCTTCACCTGCGCAAAGTCGAGCGACAGGCGCATCAACTCGCCGTCCACATCCTTGCAGCGCACGGCGTCGCGCGTTTCGTCAAACGGCTCTCCGTTTTCGTTCAGCGTCCAGCCGTCTTCCTCCAGCAGCGCTTTCGCCTTGCTCAGATCAAGCGTATAGGGATTCAGCTCGTCGAGGTTCAGCGCATCCCAGACTTCTTCTTCCTCCGGGGTAATGCCTTCCGGGCGGATGGTGCCCATCGCCGCCAGCGTCATCCACTGGCCAAGGCCGTAATAGCCGTTGACCGTCACGCCATAGCCCTTGAGCGCGTCGCGCACAAAGCTGTCCGCGTCAAAGCAGTAGTCAATCGCCTGCCGCACCGCCTTGAACTGCTGCGGCCCCTGCTCGCAGGCAAAGGCGCAGAAGCCATATCCCAGACGCGCATAGTTCAGCAGCGAATAGCCTTCGCTGAGCATCGGGCGCATGCTGTTGACCACGTCGCCATCGACCACTTTATTCAGCAGGTCGATTTCGCCGCTTTCCAGCTTCTCCTTCATGTCCTGCGGCAGCACCGGGACGAGCGTCACCGTGTCAATCACGGGACGCACGCCCTCATAGTTGCCGACGTAAAATTCGTTGATCGCGAATTCCACCGTGCCGCTTTCGCGGTCATAGCTGACCAGCTTATACGGCCCACAGGTCAGATACGGGTGGGACAGATACCCGTTTTCCGCGTCCAGCACCGTGCTTTGCAGCAGCTCCGCCGTAAAGACCGGCTCGACTGCCGTTTCGTCGATATTGGCGATATACGCGCCCTCTCCGTCGTCGCGCACCTCGCATCCGGGTGCAATCACGCCGATTGGATACGGATAGACGGACAGATACGACAGCTCGTAGAAATACGGTTCATACTGCGCCTTGACCGTCACGCTGAACGTCCGCTCGTCGATGAGCCGCACGCCGGAAAACACGTCCGTCTCTCCCGCGCTAAACGCCTCATAGCCCACAACGTGCGCATAAGCGCCCGTGTTTGCGCCGAGGGCCGCAAACTGCGGCGAGGTCAGCAGCAGATAGGAAAACACGTAATCCTCCGCCGTCACCGGGGTGACGCCGTCGTTGTAGGTCAGGCCGTCCACAATGCGGATGGTGTAGGTTCTGCCCGCTCTCGTATCAGCGGATTCCAGCGAATCCACGACCATCGGATCGGTCGTGAATTCAAGCTGGTTCATCCATACGATGGGGTTGTAGCCGTGGAGCATGCAGCGCACGTCGATGTCGCTGGTGTTGTTGCCAAACTGCGTGGTGAAAAAGCTTCCGCTGACCTTCGTCGAGTTGCCGACGGTCAGGTGCGTGGGCTCTTCGCTCTCCGGACGCATCGTCAGCGCGATTTCAGCGACGGTCGGCGCGGTTTCGGTCTGCACCTCTTCCCCTGCCGCACTCACGGAAACCATGAGCAGCAGGCAGAGCGCTAAAATGAGTTTTTTCATGGCAAAGTCTCCTTCTTGATGGCCTGCGTATCAGGGAAGCGGGGGCGCCGCTTTTAGTTGAAGCAGTCGCCCTCGTTCATGTTGATACCGCCGCCCAGAGGCACGCCGAGGTCGTCAAGAATGGTCAATCCGCCGCGACGTCTGTTCTCCGGGTCAACCGGGACAAAGCCGTCGTCAATGCGGTGCGTGTTGATGACCGTGAAGGTCGTTCCGCGCGTCACGACGCTGGCCGTATAGCCCTCCGGCACATCGTTTTCCACAACGTCGTAGTCATACGCCTCGCCGTTGTCGTCAACCATCGACAGCTGCGTAAGCGTCTGCGTCCAGCGGTTCGCCGCGTTCAGCGTCAGCGTGGTGATCGTCTGTCCGTTTCTCGTCACATCGACCGTCACGCTCTGCGGACGCAGCTTCTGCGCGTCATTCGCGTCGTTCCACGCCTTGCGCACAATTAGGTCGGTGTACGCCTGCGTCATCGTGTTGACAAACGCCGCCATATGCCCGGTTCCTTTGATCGCGCCTTCGCTGCCCGTAGAGCTTACGCGCATATCCTGCGCCGCGCGCTCAGTGACGGTGTAGCTCGTGCCAAGCGGAATGCCGCTGAGCGTGACGCTCTCGCCGTGGCTCAAGCGGATGCTCGCCGCGCCGCCGTTAAAGTACAGTCTGCCCGTTTCGCCGCTCGTCCTGGTCGTGCGCAGCGTTCCGGTAAAGTCCTCGCCGTCCTCAAGCGTCAAGGCGATGTCAAAGACGAACTGCGTATCGGGAATCTCCGCGCCGCCGATGGCTTCAACTGTCTTGGTGACGGTCAGCGCGCCGTAACCCGGATTGGCTCGCGTGTTGAGGAAGGTTGCGCGTACCGCCGCCATTTCCACCACGCCGACAGCGCCGGTGCTCGTGGTCGTGTAGCGATCCGCCGTGTAATCCGCTTCGGAGACCGTGTAGCTCGTGCCGGACGGAATGCCCAGAATCGTGAGCGATCCGCCGCCCGCAACGCGAACCCGCGCCGTCACGCCGCCCGCCGCGTTGTCCTCAAAGGCAACCGTGCGGCCGCTCTGCGTGAGATACGTGCCTGCCAAAGCGATATTGTCGTTTCGGCTCAAGGTAACGGTAAATTCAAACTCGCGCCCGAATTCCGCCGTTCTGCCGTCCAGGTTCTTGACGATTTCAAGGCTTCCGGTGTCGCGCGTGTTCACGAAGCGGAGCGTATCGCCCGCGTCGGTCATCACGCCGCCCTGTTCGCCCTGACGGACGACATAGCCCTCGGTCTGATAGCCGTTTTCATCCTCGATCACCGTGTAATGGGTATCCACGAGGATATTGCCGATGGTCACACCGCGCTCCTCGCCCGTCGCCGCCGCGCCGTCCGCCATATCCACGGTGACATGCGCTTCGTCGTAGGTGAAGCCGTTTTCCGTCCGGGTTTCAAGCGTCAGCGCCTTTCCGTTCAGCGTCGGCCGGTTGTCGCCCGTCAGCCGGACGCCATCCTCGCGCCAGAGCCGCACCGTGAAGCCGAAGCTCGTGCGCACCGCGTTGCTTACGGCCACGCGGTCGTTATAGCCCGTGCCCTCCAGCTTCTTGGTAATTTCCAGCGCGCCGACATTGCGCGTGTTGGTGAAGACTGCGTCGCCGGTCAGCGCATCCGCGATGGTTCCGGTCACTTTGCTGCCGTTCACCCGGCCGTTCTGCGTCGAAACCGTGAGATAATAGCCGTCCTGCGCGTCAAACACCTCGCGCACCGCGTACCGCGTGCCCTTGAGGATGTTTTCCACATTCAGGCTGCCGACGCGCGCCGCCTCCGTCACCGGGATGGAGAGGCTGAGCGTCACCGTATGGTTCTTCGCGTCCACGGTCATGTTCTTCGGGGTCTTGCCATCCACCGTGGGCAGGTTGTTTGTCTGCGTAAGATCGATCCAATCCGCATAGGTCAGCGTGGCCGAGAAGCTGAATACGGCTCTGCCGTTTTTCTCGAACTTCACCGCGTTGCCGACCGCGTTCTTGGTTACGCTCAACACGCCGACGTTGCGCTCGTTGGTAAACGCAGCCGCCGCATCCGGCGTCTGGCCGTTGACCGCCGCCGTCTGCGTACTCACCGCTTCATAGCCTTCCGCGGTGTAGTCGTCCTCGGCCACCGTCGCCGTCGTGCCGTAGAGCACGTCCAGCAGCGTTGCCGTCTGGCCGCCCTTGAGCGTCAGCACGTATTCGCCGTTCGCATCGCGCGCAACGGTCGTCTGCACGTCCGCCTTGTTCGCTTCGCGGATGACCACGTCATACGCGTCACGCTGAGTTGCCTTGTCGAACCGCGCGTTTTCGAGCTTCACGCGGAACGTGAACTCCTTTTCGCCGTCCGTCGCGTTGCCCTTGAGCGCCTTGCTCAGCGCAAGCGTGCCGCTCTCGCGCGTATTCGTGAACGTCATGGCCTCTTCGCGGCCCGCTTCGTTCACCACGTCGATGATGCCAAAGGCGTTCTGCGGCGTCTGGGTCGTGTAGCCGTCGTCCGTACAGTCGTGTTCGACAATCTCATAGTGCGTATGCGCCGGGATGTTGGTGATGCTCGCGCTCACCGGCTGTCCGTCCGCGCCCATGGTGATGCTCACCGTTCCGGCGTAAACGTCGTGCCCGTCGCGCTGCTCGTTCGTCTTTGTCAGACCGTCCACGCCGCTGGGCATGGTGCTCGTCTGCGCGTTCAGCAGGTCGAGGTTGTGTTCATTCCACAGCTTCACGTCAAAGGTGAACGTCTTGCCGTAGCCCTTATCGCTCCCCGTTCCCGCAAGCGCTTTCGTAATCTCAATCGATCCGATATAGCGCTCGTTGGTGAACGTGTAGCCGATGATATTCGGCTTTTCGTTGATCTCCGTTTGGGTCGTTTTGAGCGTGTAGCCCTCGTCTTCGTGCTTCTCGCTCATCGCTTCCGTCACGATGATATCCGCGCCGTCCGGAACGTCATCGATCACCGCCGTCTCGCCCTTCTTCAAGGAGATAGTCTGTACGTCCCTCCGTCTGAAATCGATCTTTGCCGTTTTGCCGTTCACCGTGTAGGTGTACTCGCGGTAAACCGCCTCATCGGACAGCGCATCGTCCTTCTTTTCGATTCTGACGTTAAAGTCAAACGCATCGCCCTCGTTGGCCATTTGGCCGAGCACGTTCTTCGTGATGCTCACGCTGTGCGTGTCGCGCACGTTGGTGATCTGAACCGAGGAGGCCGTTTCTTTCGAAATCTTTCCCTTGTTCTTTTCGGTCGTGCTGCTGTTCCCGTCCGCATAGCTGACGGTAAAGCCCATGTTGCGATACGGCTGTTCGTCCTCGACAACGGCGTAACTCGTCCCTTCCGGCAGGTCATCAAAGGTCACGACCTCGCCGTTATGCAGGTTCAGCCTCAGCGTCACCTCCTGGCCGACCTGCTCCTGCTTCACCGGATACGTGGTCTTTTCGCCCTCGCTCGGCATATTCGAGCGGCCGACGTGGCCGTTCAGCGACACCGTCTTGTTTTCCAGCGTCAGGGTGACGTTATACGTTTCCGTACCCGCCGCCAGGCCCTTGCCCACGCCCGTGCCCGTCGCGGTCTTGCCGATTTTCAGCTTGCCCGCGCTGCGCACGTTGGTAAACAGCGCCGTCTGGTTTTCGGCATTTACAACCCTGTTCGGCGTAGACTCGCCAAACTTCATGTCCTCATCGTAATAGGCCGCATAGCCCCACTCCGCGAAGCCGTCGTTTTCGGTTACCGTGTAGCTTGCGCCATAGAGGATGTTGCCAATCGTCACGTTGACGTCAGGTTTCGTCTGCGAAACAGCGATCCGGATGTCCTTAATCGTCACCGTGCGGTCTTGAACGGTCATTTGGCTGCCCATCGGAATCTTCGGCAGATTGTCCGCGTCCTCCAAATCCACGCCAGCCGGATAGGTGATCGCCGCAGTAAAGCTGAACTCGCGCTCGCTGATCGGATCTTTGCCTTCGATCTTCTTGCGGATCTCAAGCGAACCGGCGTTGCGGACGTTTTTCAGTTCAACCTTGGCTTCCGTGGCTATCACACCGCTTCCGCCGGACGTATAGGCGCTTGCGTCGATGTTGTAGCCCTGCGCCCGCTCGTCCGTCTCCTCGACGGTGTAGGTCGTGCCGACCGGAATATCTTTGATCGTCACCGTCTGGCCGTCGCGGATCTTCAGCGTCGCTTCGCCGTTCTTCACGGTCAGCTTCGTCTCCGCCGCGCCTTCCATCGGATAATCGCCATCCACCGGCACAATATCCTTGCGTCTGAGTCCGATTTTCACGGTAAACGCATCGCCGCTCAAAACCGCGTTGCCCGCCGTCGTCTTGGAAATCGTCAGATCGCGGCGCGCCAGTTCGTTCTTCAAAACGATGCTTCCGTCCTCGCCGCCGGAGATCTCCGCGTTCGGGGTCAGATGGCCCTGTCCGTCGTCTTCAAGCGTCACGGTCACAGTGTACTTCGTCTTGTCGTAGGTCACGCCGTCGAAAGCGGGCGTATCCACCTCTTCAATCTGATAGGTGTACGTCATGCCTTCCCAGTCGCGCTGTGTCCAGCCCGTCTCCGGAATGGTCGCGTAGTTCATCGTCAGGTCGAATTTTCCGTTTTCATCCGCCTGCACAAAGACCGCGTTCTCCTCGACTGTGACGTTTCCGCCCGCCGCAACGCGTTTGGTCAGATTCGGGTCATCCGGACTGGTGACCCAGATGCGGAAGAGGTTGGCATACCGCTCCAGCTCAACCTGCGTTCCCTCCGCAAAGACCTTCTTCTGCGCCGTGAGCATATACGTGCCCGCCGCGCTGTACAGATCGGTCGCGCTCACGCGATAGGTCTTTCGGCTGTCGGCCTTAAAGTCGCCGGGCAGCCTGTTCATGCCTTTCAGCACGAAGCAGCTGTGCTTTTCGCCGCCGATTTCAACCTCGTCGTGCGCCGCAATGCCCTCTCCGCTGAACGTCGCGCCCGTGCTCAGATACGGCACGGGCGCGCTCGTTTCAACAACCAGATAGCTGTCCGCATAGGTCAGATATGCGCTCTGCGTGCTGACAAAGCTGTACACATTGCCGCTCGACGTCATCTCGCCGACCTTCTTCGCCGCCGAAACCGCGGTCAGATTGTCGAGTCCCTCCGTCGTATACGGGCCGTAAATCGCGAACACCGCATCGGAAACATCCGCGTCGTTGTCCGCCTTCTTGGTGATTTTAAGGTCGCGCACCGGCACGAGGCCGACGTCCACCTGCGGATAACCCAGCTGGTTGTCCTTCACCATCTCTTCGGTGGGCACCGGCAGATAGAACCACTTGGTCGCCGCGCCGCCGTTTCCATCGGCCACGAAATCGCTGTCCGCATCGGAGGCGATCGGGTTGTTCACGCTCTTCCTTGTGACCATGAAGCTTTTCGGAATGCCGCTCAGCGTAAGCTGATACGTATAGCGTTCCGAACCGGACAGGTTGGTCGCCACAACGTTCCCGTCCGAATCATTCGGATCGTTTTTCAGGCTGGCAAGCTTCACCGCCGCAAACAGCTCGCCAAACTGATAGCTGCCGTCGGTGATCGTCTGCGTCTGCGTCGTCGGGCGGTAATAACGGTTATACCGCTGGCTGAGCTGCATGGTCAGCTGCTTGCCTTCGCCCGTGTACACGTAATTCGGTTCGACCGACAGGTCTTTGGACTGAATGCCGTCGCCGTTGAAGTCGATCCAGACGCGGTTGCCCAGCCATACTTTCTCCGGGATGATCGCCACGCGCGTCACGTCGCTCGCCACGCCGCTGTGCTGGTCATAGCTGAGCCGCGCAATGTTGTTTGCCGTCGTGAAGTAAACGGAAGAATCCGTCACCTCAGGCGCAGAGCAGGTGTATTCAATCAGCACGCGCTCCTTGGCCGCCAGCGGCTGGGTCAGCATCACGGCAAAGCCGTGGACATCTGCCGGGGCCATGCTCGTCGCCCAGCTTTTTCTGATGTTGTCGGCGCCAAAATAGTCGTTATAGGTATTCCGGTTCTGAGACGTGATCTTCTTCTGCGTGAAGTAGGCTGTGTAATCTTCGCCGGGTTTGAGTTCCGTGGAGCTTCCGTCCGCCGCGTATTTGGTCACGCTGATGGCCGTGCTCTCCAGCGCCACATTCCATTTGGAATCTCTGGTGCTGCTGTCGTTTCGCCAGTCGTCCGTGTGCGGCAGTTCGTCCATCACGGCGACGTTGGCTGCCGGCGAGAGCGACGGGTTCTCCACCAGAATTCTGTAATAGATCCGGTTGATTTCGTTGTCCTTTTCGGTCTTCGCGCCGGTCACGGCCACGTTCGACCCGCTGACAAATTTGTTCTTGCCGGTAATCGTGCCCGCCACATACTTGGAAATCGTCAGCGCGGAAGGCTCCGCCGACCTGTGCTCAGCCTTCGCCGAAATGCCGTGCTGGCCTTCAAAGCCGGGCAGTTCGCCGCTCTGGCTGTCGCCGGGCTGCTGCTTCACCATGCCGGTGATCTCGTTGCCCGCTTCATCGACAAACGGCACGCCGAAGGGGTTCTTCGTGTTCTTCACGGTCTGCACGCCGCTCATCGCATAGGCGATGTTGGCATCCATGCCCGTGTTGTGCGCGATAATCTGCTCCAGAATGCGTTCGCCGACGAACAGCGCGTCCACCGTCAGGGTGATCTTCTGGCCCGCTTCCAGCCGGCCGTCGCCCCGAACCACAACCGTGTAGCCGTCCTGGGATACCGTCGTCGTCAGCTTCAGCGCGGCGTTGTCGCTCGTCGCTTCCGCCTTCACGGCCATGGCCTGACGCGGCAGCGTATCGACCAGAATCGGCGCCTCGATTGCGGGCAGGTTCTCCGCCTGACCGCTGATATTCTCAAAGACAATCGTATAATGCGCGCCGGAACCCGCGCTCACCGTCAGGCTGTCGCTCTTGGGGTTGGTGGCTTCCGCTTCCACGGTCACGACATAGTCGCCCGTGTTCGGGTTCTGCACAATCTCCGCGCGCTGCACCTGTTTGGTGATTCTGGCTTTCGGCAGGCCGATCGACGAATCCGCATCGCAGTTCGCCGCATCCGTATAGATCTTGCTGACGCTCTCCTGCGACTTCGCGCCGATGGCATAGGCCAGGTTGAGGCCCGCCGTATTGCGCACACCGCAAACGCGGTCGATTGCTTCGCCGGATTCCTGATGGAAGCGCATCGTCACCGCAATCGGCGTATCCTGCCTGAGGCCCGCAGGGATATTCCGGCCGCCCTGCATATGATATGCGATCTTGAAGCCCGTGTAGATGCAGCCGCCGTCTTCCGCTTTCAGGGAAACGTCCGCGCGGCTGCCGGTCACGTCGATGTTCGACCGAATCAGCGTCTCCTGCGTGCCGATCAGGCCGTAAACATCCGCATAGATTTTGTCGCCTTTCGCCGCCGTGCCATAGGCCTCCTCCAGCTGCGCAAAGCTCATCTTGCCGACGGTCACGCTTTCCACAAAGTGCTGCGTCTGCACGGTTTTCGCGCCGCCGTCGAGCCAGCCGCTCTTATTGCCGCGCGCGTCCACCGTCTGATATTCGACCTTGTTGTCCGTAATCACGAAGCTGCTCATCGGGTAGCGGATTGCGTCGTTCGCGTCCGCCGCGCCGCTGTCGCTCGTCGTCTTCCGGATTTCAAAGGTCACCGTCTGCCAGCTTCCGTCCGCCTGCGTGTTTTGCAGGTTGCCCAGCTTTCCGCCGGCCTCGCCGTTGACCGCCGAAACGGTCTTATCCAGATACGGATCGCGGTTCGGAATGTTGGCGAACGCCGCCGCGGCAAAGCCGCCTTTGTTCGTCAGCTCCGCTTCTGCCTCCGTGTGCCACGGCATGCCTGCGGACTGCGAAGCCTCGGTTTCGATATAGCCCGCCGGAGTCGTCGTTTCCGCGAAAGCGTAACTGCCGCGCTCAACATACGACGTGATGACGTAGGTATACCGATACCCCTGCTTGTCCGTGTAATACGTTCTGTCCTTCGCAAGCGTATACGTCTTTTCGCCGATTTCAAGCGTCTGCGGCGCTTCCGTCCTGTCTGCGGCGGTCGGTTCGAGGTCCGCAAACGCATAGCTGTGCGTCTCGTCCGTGCCGTCCGTCTCCGCCGCGCTGAACTTCGCGCCGCCGACCAGCGCGCTCTTGTTTTCATAGTCGCGCTTGAGGATCACCAGTCTGCCCTTCGGCTCGTTATATGCGTTGAAGTGCAGCGTGCTGAACAGCTCGTTCGGATTGGCCATCAGCTCTTCGCCTGTGACGACGGTATAATAGCCCGCCGCGCCGTCAAGCTTGGAAACATCCTGCTCGTCCATGCTGTGGCTTGCGTCCGTCTTTTTGAAATCGTAATAGGCCTTGTAGCCCCGGCTCACCGGGTTCAGGTACGGCTTGGCGGGATCGTCGCCGATCGCGCCCGCGTCCGGCTGCTCAAAAACGACATACGCCTCGCCCTCTTCGAGCCTCGGCAGATACGGGAACAGCACGTCGCCGTTTGCGTCGGAGGTCACCGTCTGATACAGATACGGCTGTCCGTCGCTAAGCAGAACCTCGTGCAGTCCGCCTTCCGCGTCTTTCTTCATGATGTGAAGCACAGCGCCTTCGACAACCGGCGTATCATCGTCGCGGTTGCTTCTCACGCTGCCGAACACGCGAACCTGAATGGATACGCCGCGCGTATTCACCATCGAAATCGTGTCGGCCACGATGCCCGCCGTCAAACCAATCGGCGCGTCATACGCCAGCTGATAGCTGTAATCCGGCGCGGAAATCTCTTCGACGTAATAGGTGTACGACGTGCCGTCCGTCATCGCGTCTTCCGGCGCATAAACTTCGTTCAGCTGCACCATGCCGTCCGCGCCGGATTTGAAGCGCGCCGCGTTTTCACGCGTGCCCGTCCAGTCGCCAAACGGCTTGCCGTTTTCACGCCCCGCATAATAGCGCTTATTGTTCTGCTTGTCCAGCGTATACAGCGAGAAGAAGCAGTTTTCCAGCGCAGTCGGCGTTTCGCTTTCGCTCAGACATTTGGTCTTCTCAATCTGACCCGCCATCAGCGTGCCGGCGTTGACAAAGTCAACCTTCATCTGGCGCTGAACGTCCATCGCGTTGTAACGCGTGACGGTCACGTCCCGGCTGCTGGTGATCCGGTTGTTCGCGACGGTCGTGCCGTTGTAAACCGGCGTCTCTGGGTTTCCTTTCAGATAGGCCGCGGACTTGGCGAACCAGTAGCCCGCGCGTTCGTCCGTGCTTTCCACAACGGTGTATTCGCCCGGATCGAGCCGCACGACGATGGACTGACTCCGTTCAGTCTCGGTGAAGCCGCCGAGCGTAATCGGCTGCTGCGTCACCTTCTGCCAGCTTTCGGTTCCATGGGCATCGACGACGCGCATTTCCAGCTCGGCCGCTTCCTTCGTCCCCTCCTTATAGACATAGAAGGCGACGCTTTCCGGGATGCTCTGCGTCTGAGAAGGCTCAAACGTCTTGGTGATTTCCAGATACGCGCGCGGCGTGTTGGTCACATCGATGGTGTGATCGGTGATCGTCACGCTGTTGTTCGCGTCCTGACGGCCCGCGTCGCTCCGATTTTTGAGCGTTGCGGAAGCGAGGAGCTGAACTTCGCTCGTGTAGCTCTTGCGCTTCCCGCTCTTGTCCAGATGCTTGTAATCCTCGTCGCAGATGACGCGGAACCACGTCGTAAACAGCTGCCCCGCGTTCACCTGTCCCTGCGGAATCGTCTCGACCAGCTTATACCAGCCGGAATACAGGCCGTCAAACGTGATTTCGCCCGTTTCGGCGTCCGTTGTGCCCGTACGCGGCAGATACACATAGCCGATCTGCGGATAGTTCAATTTGCCCTCGAACTCGTCCTGCGATTTGAACGGGCAGAAATACAGGGCAAAATCCGCCGCAATCGGCTTCAAATCCGCCGTATCGCCGCTCCGATCGCTGACCTTGTGAAGGGTAACGCTCGTCGTCGCCGGGTTGTAAACCGTAATCGGTTCGTCAGCCTTAACGTCCGCGCCCGCGATCGTCAGCTTTCCGCCGTTGAGCAGCTTGAAATACCGGTTGACCACTGCGTTCGGGTTCCAGTTTTTAGTCTCCCACGTTTCATCCAGCGTCTCGGCAATCGCGTACTTGGCCTTCGGATAATTGCCCGCCTCGCTCGTGCGATAATCCCAGATCGGCAGGCTGAAAATGACCTCGCCCTTTTCGTTCGTGGTCTGTCGCGTGTTCGCCAGCTCTCTTCCGTTGCTGCTCAGAACCGCGCTCTTGCCATCGGAATAACCAATCTGAATCGGCGCGCCCTCGACCAGCTTTTCATCCGCGTCCCGCTTGATGACGGTCAGCGAATGGAAACGCGTATTCGTGGAGCAGACGGCAATCTGGCTCTTGTACTCGCCCGTGGTGAACGTCAGTCGGTTGGCCGACGTGCCGTTCACATTCTCGCCGTCAAGCACAAAACCGCTCTTGTCGGTCTGCACGCCCTCGATTACTGGCGCGGTTGTCTCTTCAATCGTGAACTTCGTCTCGCGCGGCAGCTGCACCGTCGTCTCATAATGGTTCGCGTTGTTCAGCGTGACACGGGTATACACCTTGCCTTTTGCATCCGTGATGGTGTAAACCGCATCCGTGCTTTCCTCTCCGCCGTAATAGCGCTCGCCGTCCACATACTTGGCGACCGTCAGATAGGTCATCTCGCCGAGGATGTTCTTGATGGAGTTGTCCTGTCCGTCTTTGTTCAGATAATCGTCTACAACCGTCACGTAGTCCGCACCCTGCGCATTCTGGACAGCCTTCACATGCAGGGCATATCGCTCCTGCATATAAACCATGTTAATCGGGTAATCCTTCTCGCGGAGGATAAAATCGGCCTCGTAGAAGGGTTGTCCGTTTTCATCCTTGTCCAGCTTCACCGGGTTAGCCGGATTGTCCTTGCCGCCGTTTTTCGTATAGAGCGTCTCCAGCGAAACGGTGATGCTCACGCCGTAGCCCGCGCTCATGCCGCTCTCGCAGCCTGTGACAAATTCTGTGCTGAACGCGCCTCTGCCCTTGACGGCCTCCAACAGGCCGTTCGCGTTTTCGCGCGCAAGCAGGAGTTCAAAGGTCACGCCCGCCAGCGGCTTAAGCTCGTCGACCCGGTTGTTGTCCTTCGCTTCGGTGGACGGCCAGTATTCCTTATCCAGCTTCACTTGGAACAAACCCTTGAACTCGGTCTCCCCGCCGCTCAGCACATCGGCCTCGTTGTATGCGTCCACTTCCGTCACGGCATTGACCGCTCTCGCCGCAGCAGACCACACGCCGCCGTAGACCTTCTGATAGCCGCCTGCGTGGTTGATCTTCACCTCCCGGAACAGGAAGGTATATTTGCCGACGTCGTCGCCCAGCTCAAAAGCGTCCGTCATGAACGCGCCCGTGCCTATGCCGCTCGCGCCGGTTTCATAGGTGATTCCGTCAGTAATCAGTTTGCTCTTCTGCGATTCGGCGGTGAAAATAGCTTCCAGCTCCGCTTCCCGGCCAGTATATGTGCCTTTTTCCACCGTATCTTCCGCCTGCGGCGCTATAAACGCACTGTTGCGGTCCAGCAGTTCGCGCTGTTTTTCCGTCAGGTCGCTCGTGCGGATGGCGTAAACCTCAAACTGGCAGTAATCCAGCGGCTGCGGCTTGTCGACGACAACGCCTTCCGTCGCCGCGCCGTCTGCAAACTGAACCGTGTAGCCGATCTTGTTCAGCTTCAGCTGCACATAGTCCTTGTAATTGGTGATGCTGCTCTGACTGTCGTTCTGATTATCGGTCTCTTTGCCCGTCAATTCAACATAGTTGAAGTTATCCAGCACATCCTGATAATCGCGCGGCTCTCTGTTGTACGCCGCGTTGTCGCTGTGCTCATGAACCGGATCTTTGGATTCATAGGCGCAGTATCCGTCCGGAACTTCCGTTTCCACGAGCACATAGTGCTTGAGGCCGTGCAGACCGGAGATCGTCGCAGTCGGGTTCGTCATGTTGAACGACTCAACCTGTTCAAGTGTGCCGTCGTCCTTCACTTCGTAGAGCGTCATCGTCGCGCCCGTCAGCGGATACTCCGGCGCGTTGCCGCGCTCCAGCTCATATTCCTTCTGGTAGTTCAGGCTGACGTTGAGCGCGGCCTTCGGCTCATTTTCAAACGTCAGCGTCTGGCTGGCATTTTCGTTCAGCTTGAACTGCTGCCCGTCTTCCGCCTTGAAATACCTCTGCGCCGCCTGCTCCTGCTTCACCGTGTACGTCAGCGCCGTGGTTTTATCGTTCGGATCGCCGTAAATCGGCAGGCTGGACAGCTTAAACGCCCGGCTTGTGCCCTTTTCGCCCGTGTAAACCAGCGTGTTCGTCGTTTCGTCGAGCACAAAGCCGGTTTTCAGCAGCGCCCGATAGGCATAGCTGTCCTCCGCGAGGTTCGACGCGCCCACTGAGACCGTGAACTTCGCCAGATCCGCCGCGCTCACATAATCGATGGCCGCGGGCTTCGTGCCCAGCTTTTCCTTCTTCTCGTCGCACAGCTCAACCGTCAGGCTGCCGACGTTCGCCTTGTTGGGAACATTCAGATTGTCCGCCCGATCCGTCTCGCTATACGTCAGCGGCCCAAATTCTTTGTCGTTGAGCATCATGTCGCCGGAAACCGCCGTTTCCCTGACAAAGTACTTGCCGTAAGCCGGGATGGTGAACACGCCGACCGCCTGATCCGGCTTGCGCACCGTGACCGGCTTACCGACCTGCTGCTTGCTCTCGTCGTACAGGGTAAACGTCGCAAAGCTGCCGTTCGCCACCTTGTCCGGGAAAACTTTGGTCACCTCAAGCTGATACTTCCGCCGGTCAACCTGTCCGGCCTTCTGGCTGTCGTCGCCCGCCGCAACCGTCAGCCAAACGAGTTCCGTATTCAAATAGTAGTTCTCCGGTGCGGCCAGCTCCTGCAAATAATAGGAAGTTCCTTCCTCCACCGGGAGCACCAGTTCGATTCTGCCGTCCGCGTCCGTCGTGAAACGATACGCTTCCACTACATTTTCGGGATGGGTCAAGCGCCCCTCTTTATCCACAATGGCCGCCGTCTTTTCCGTCAGCACGCCGTCCGTCGGCGTCCGCCCGACCAGATAGGTCGTGCCATCCGCTTTCCGGGTCAGCACGGCATAAACCGCGCCGGGCAGTGTCGCGTTGTCGCTGCCTTCTTTGGTGAAGGTCGTCTTGCCGACCTGACGCGTGTTGGTGACGGTGATCGTCTTGTCCGTATCGTCGTCCAGCGTCACGCTCTCCTTGCTGTACGTCACCGCATAGCCTTCTGCCGCCTCTTCGCCGACGGTATAGGTCACCACATGGCCGTTTTCGTCCCAGCCGCGCAGCGAAAGGGTCTGGCTTGCCTCGTTCTGTTTGCCGTCGGTCGTCAGTTCAACCGTCTGGCTCGGCAGCGCGTCGCCCTTTTCGCAGGTAGCCTGAACCGTGATCTTCCACGTTTGTTCTTTGTTCAGGCCGCTCACATCGACAAGCCGCTTCGTGATGGTTAGCTCCTGCTGCTTGATGAAGAAATAGTCGGCGTTCTGGATTCTCGCGTCGTCCGTAAAGGTGATCTGAATCTCCGCTTCGGGCTTCTCTTCCTCGCCGTTCTTGCTGCTCGCGTAAAACAGACCGTCCGTCTGTTCGTTGCTCTTCACCTTCACGCGGTAGGTGATGAGGTGCCCGTCCCCGTCGAATCTCGGCAGATAGACGGATTCCGCCTCATCCAGCGTCGTCTGCTTCACCGTCTCGCCGTCGCGCGTGATGGTCACCGTGTAATGGCTTTGAACCGCTTCCAGATTGTCGCCCCGCTCATACTTGCGCAGATAGGCTTTCAGGTTCAGCAGACCATCCGTCGAATAGTTCTTCACGGCGTCGTCGCCCGTCATCCGCGTCTGACTGCCCGCCTCGATGACGACAATCCTGTCGGCCGCCTTGGCAAAACCGTCGGATACGCCCGTTTCTTCCATCGTATAGGTATCCGCGGGCAGATAAACCGTGGTCGGTTTTCCGTTTTCGACCTTCACCGTGTAGGTGCGGCCGTTCTGCCCGGTCAGCGTAAACTCCGCGGAAAGGCTGGAGTTTGTATTCTGCGTGCCGTCCGGCGCATAGAACATCTTTTCGAGGATAAACTGGCCGTTCTGCGCGTTGTAATCCTCGAACTCGGCTTTCACCGCGTTTTCTTCCGTTCCGGCCTTCACCGTCACAAGCTGATACGGATAGGGCGCCTCGCCGATTTTGATCGTCTTCTTGTCGCCCGGCTCGACGTTGGTATAGCCCGCTTCCATCCCCGTGCGCACCACATAGTAGTCGCCTTCGGGCAGTTCCCGGCTCGTCTCAAACGCGCCGATCCGGTCGGAAAGCTTCGCGTTCTCGCCAAGCACCAGCTCGTCCTTTTCGTTGCGCTTCACTTCGCTGGCCTTATAAATCTCAAAGACCGCGTCGCTGCCCGAATAGGCCGTTCTGTCCGCTACATCTTCCGCCAGCTTCACATACTGTTCCGGCAGGATGTAGCCGCCCTGACGCACGAAATGATAATGCAGCGTTTCGCTGCTGTCGGCCGTCTTTTTATCGCTGTCGCCGTAAACCGTGTAGTTCAGCGTCGAATCCAGCGTGACGCCCAAGCCCTTAAAGGCGACGTCATCCAGCCGTTCGTCGTCGCAGTCCAGCTCAAAGTCCGCCCTGTCATAGATCAGGTTGACCGTGTAATTGTTGTACGCATAGACCGACGGATGAACGGTATTATCGCCGTCCAGCGCCGCCGTGTTGTGGATCGTGTTTCCTCCGTCGTCTGCGGGCATTACGAGGCTGCGCGTGCCATCCCCGTTTTCCACAATATCGCAGGTGTAGGCGCTGTCTCCAAGCGTCACCGTGGCGTGCTTCGGATAGACCTTCGCGCCATTCTTTCCCGCAACCGGCTGAATCGTTTCCTGGAGCGTATAGCCGGAAAGATCGAGCACGCCCTTATCCACGTAGTCGCTGTTCTGGCGCAGAATCTCGCCCTGCGTTCCCAGCGCGCCCGTGCGCACCTGATAGGTGAAGGTTACCTCGTCGCCGTTTACCGTGTACCTCACGGCCTCGTTCTGCACATCCCACGTCTTTGCTTCTGCCGCATTCCGGAAGGCGTTCGTGTGGATCGTTGCCCAATAGTCAATCGGCGTACCGGCGTAAACTTTCTCTTCGCCGTTTTTGTCATAGTAGTGCATCTTCGGCGTGATCGACGCGGAGAGTGAAACCGTCGGCGTGATGAGATCGCCGTCGGCATGTACACCGTTATCGATCATCCGGCCAAAGAACGTATAATTCAGCGTCACGGCGTTGCTGCCGTCCGCGGGAACGACGCTTTGGACTTTGTCAACGTTCAGAGTATTCGTCCAACCTCCGTTATCGGTCGCGGAAATCCGCAGATTGCCGGGCGCGCTGATTTGCAGCTTGATATCGTCGTAGGAATCGAACGGGCGATATCGAATGTACTCGTCGAACGTCATCGAATTCAGGTCAAACGCCCTGTATTCGGTCAGGTTCGTGGCGAGCTGGAAGGTCATGCTCAATGTAAAGGGGACGACCTCGCCCGTCTTCCACTGCGCCGCGTTCTGCGCCGGACGCAGGTTCGCGTAAATCAAGGTATCTTTTCCATTCTTTTCGACATCCCGAACGCGGTCGGCGAAAGACATGTGCGTTTCGTCCGTCGTCGTTTCAAACTCGGCTTCATAGGCTTCCTTCAAAGAGCCATACGTTTCGCCGCTTCTGAGGGTCTGCGCAACCGGCTTCTGCACCTGGCTGACCACTTCATCGGCAATCACCGTCGTCGGGCAAGAGCTGACGAGCATCACGGCCGTCATCACCCAAGCCATAACCCTTTTCAGATGGTTCATCCTTTCCATCCTGTCCTCCAAAAACATGTCGCTCAGTCTTCAACCGATACCACAAAGCGCCAGTAATATTGCGCGTTGATTTTGTCGAGCTTTACCGCATAGCGCATCTCGTTTGCGCCTTCAACGTCTTCAAAGTGTTCGCCGTCCTGGCTGTACTGCCAGCGGATCGACCACTTCGCATCCGTCGGCTGGACGTTGACCACGGCAGTCATTTCCAGCGTGTCGCCATAAGCCAGGCCGTCGCTTCCGTTGCTGATCAGTTCCGTCTCAATCTGCACCGGCTGCCGGACGACCTTCGCATCCCAATGCGCCTGCAATTTGATTCTGCCGTCGCCGCTGTTGCGCAGATCCAGCTCGTTGCCGTCGCCGTCCAGCGCCGCAAGGGTGAGCATCGTTTCCGCATCGCCGTTTCGGCTCAGCGTCAGCGTCAGCCGACGGCCGCCGCAAAGCACCTCGCCGCCCTGCGCCACGCCGTCGTAGACCCACAGAACGATTTCGCCGTTTTCCCAACTGAGGGAAGCGCCGTCCATCCAGAAATCATCCGCCTGCCACGCGTCCGTGTCGCCGCCGATGGCTACCGCAAACGGCTCCAGCCGCACGCCGTCCGCGTTGTTCACGCCGATCACCAGCCGCGCCGAATCGCCGTTTCCGTCCAGTCTGAGCTGCGCCCAGTCGATTGTTTCGATTTGCTCCTCCGGCTCAGGCGAGGACGTGGGTTCGGGCGTCACTGTCGGCTCAACCGTCGCCGTAGGTTCAGGCGTTGCCGTCGGCTCAACCGTTGCCGTAGGTTCGGGCGTCGCCGTATCTTCCGGTTCCTCCGTCGCTTCCGGCTCTTCCGTCGCTTCCGGCTCTTCCGTCGCTTCCGGCTCTTCCGTCGCTTCCGGTTCTTCCACAACTTCCGGTTCTTCCGTGGCTTCCGGCTCTTCTTCAGCCTCTTCCGTCTCAATCGGCGTTTCCGTCTCGCTGTAAACTTCAGATTCCGCTTCAGCTTCGGTGTATTCGGGCTTTCCGCCTTCTTCATACAAAACGATTCCTTCGCTCTGCTGCTCATCCTCCGCGTTCACGCGCATCGGAGACGCTGCGCCCAGCAACACCAGGCACAGCATCCATGCAAAAATTCTTCTTTTATTTTTCATATCGACATGCCCCTTTCGCCGATCTTTTTTTCATCTTTCCATTGAAAGCCGCATATACTTCCCATAGGGGGGAGATATATACCGATTCCTTCTCTATTTTATTCTACCACTCTTCCTTGTTTTTTTTCAACTTACAAATGCACAAAGGAAACGTTTTAGATCTAATAAAAATGATAAATTTTCCTTTTATCCCATCTCATATATAACGCCGCCAATTCTATACAATTCCCAGCGGAATACTTTCAATTTTTCTCTTGACAAGCCGCTCAATATCCTGTATAATGACCTTGTTGTTAGAGATAACTAACACCTCCCTGAACAAAATGGCGGATGAGGTTTGACGCGCCTCTCCGCAGCCTTGCAGGCTTGACGCACCTGCCAGGTGTGCGCCCCGCTTGAGCGCAACCCAATCGAGCGAGGATCACTCCTCCCCCCTATTTTCTCCCTGTTTCTTAACAGAAAGACCCTGTCGGGCATTGGACGCCGCCCGGCAGGGTCTTTCGCATGTTTACGGCTGAACCGTGATCTTCTGTCCGTCCGAATAGAGCGTCATCACGCCGTTTTCCTTCGCGGCGTAAACCGTCGCCCCGGCCTTTTGCAGCCGAATGCGCACGCTGTTGGCGGGGTTTTTCCCCGTGACAAACGCAACGCCCGGCTTGGCTGCCTCCACCCATTCGGTGCAGGTTGCCGCTTCGCTGCCCCCGCGCGAGGCGATCAGCGCGTCGCACGCTGCCGCCGCGCCGGAAGAGACGATCTCCTTTTCGCCGCTCGCGGTGATGCAGCCCGTCACCACGGCGCTCGTCTCCCCGTAGTCGATGCGCAGCGTCAGCCCGTCGTCGCGGCTGTCCGTATGCTGCGTCCGCGCCGGGCCGATGAATGTCACGCGCGCCCGCCCGAGGGTAAAGGCCATGTTCTGCGTCGCGGAGACGATCTGCGTCCCACGCTTTTCCGCCGCGTCGATCATCTGCGCGTAGGCCTTGCCCTTCGTCTGCGTCGGCGGCACAAAGAGATAATCCGGCCGCGTCAGCCCCAGCGCCATTTTCATCGCGCCGAGCTGTTCATCCTCCGAGCCCATCGCAACCGCCGCGCTCAGGTGGTTCACGCCGCAAAGCAGAAGCTGGCCGCAGAGCGCCGCGCCCGTTCCGCTGCCCGCGCCGACGAGCATGGTGTATCCGTCCGCGCAGACAAAAACCGCCTCGCCGTCGCCCGCGCGCAGCGTCTTGATCGTCAGCCCGTTGGGGTTCACGCCGTATGCCCACTTGGGCAGCTTCTCCGTCAGCTTCGAAACGTCCGGCAGCTCGATTTTGCTCAGATCAAAGTCGCCGAGCTTGATTTCCGGCAGATTGTCAAAGCGGAGCGTCGGCGCGCCCGTCTGCGGGTCGCTCTTCACAAAGCCCAGCACATGCGCGCCGACAAACAGCAGCGCCGCCACGCCGAGCACGAGCAGCAGATTCGTCAGGCAGCCAACCAGACAGCCCTTTTTTCTCTTGCGCACATGAGACCGCCCCTCGCGCGCCATCAGGCCATCGCCTCCAGCGCGGAGACGAGTTTCCGGCAATCCTCCGCCGTCGTCGCCCAGCTTGTCACAAAGCGGACGGCCACGCGCCCGTCATCCAGCGTTGCCCAGCGCTCATAAGCGAAATCCAGCGCCAGCGCGGCGTTCTGCTCCTCCGTCAGCACGGCGAAAATCTGGTTGGTCGTCGTCCGCTGGAAGAAGGGAATCCCCGCGCGCTCCATGCCCGCGCGGATGATATCGGCCATCTCGTTGGCGTGTCTGGCCCACGCGAAATAATCGTCGTGCTCCAGCGCCGCCAAAAACATCACGCCGCCGAGCCGCCCCTTGGCGATCATGCCGCCGTTGTGCTTGATCATAAAGCGGAAATCCTTTTGCAGCGCCGGGTTGACGATCACCATCGCCTCGCCGAAGAGCAGGCCGTTCTTCGTGCCGCCGATGTAGAAGCAATCCGCCAGCGCCGCCAGATCCCGGAGCGTCACGTCACATTCCGCGCTGGCCAGCCCGCTCCCCAGCCGCGCGCCGTCCACAAAGAGGATCAGCCCGTGCGCGTCGCAGACCCTGCGCAGCGCCTTCAGCTCGTCCAGATGGTAGACGGTGCCGATTTCCGTCGGCTGGCTGATGTAGAGCAGCCGCGGCGCAACCATGTGCTCATCCGTGTGCAGCGCGCAAACGGCCTCCACGCCCTCCGGCGTCACCTTGCCGTCCTTCGCCGCGCAGGGGAGCACCTTGTGCCCCGTCGCCTCCACCGCGCCGGTTTCGTGCACGTTGATGTGCCCCGTCGGCGCGCAGATTGCCGCCTCGTAGGGGCGCAGGAACGCCGCAATCGCGATGCTGTTGGCCGATGTGCCGCCGACCATGATGTGCACCGCCGCCCCCGGCTGGCCGCATTTCTCGCGAATCACGTCCGCCGCGCGCAGGCTGTAATCATCCAGCCCGTATCCGCAGGTGTGCTCCATGTTGGTTTCAAGAAGCCGCTGCATCACAATCGGGTGCGCGCCCTCGCCGTAGTCATTCATAAAAAACGTCTTCACAATTCTTCCTCCCGTTTGATGGTGCCGACGATCATCGTCTCGTCAACGGTGATCTCCGTCACGCCGCTCAGGTCAAGGCTCTCCGCGTCGATGTTGGCGAGCATCGGGGTCATTTTCACCAGATGCAGCGCCAGCGCCCCGCTGACCGGCATCGTATAGGTGATCGTCCTCTGTTCCAGCACGTTCAGATGCGCGTGCGCGTAATCCGAAACGGGCGCGCCGTCGTAGGCCGCCAGCCGTCCGCCCGCCGCCTCGCGGAGCTGACGCAGATAGCCCGGCCTCGGCGCGAGCTTGATGAGCACGCCGTCTTTTTTGAGGATACGCCCGAACTGCGCGTAGTTCGCCGGCGTAAACACGTCGAGCACCGCGTCGCAGCAGCCGTCCGCCAACGGTATGTTGGCCAAATCGCCGACGAAATACGTCGAGCGCCTGTCGCCCTTCGCTGCCAGCAGAACGGCCTCCTTCGACAGATCAAACCCGATTCGGATCATGTCCCGCTCCGGGCAGACGCTCCGCAGATAGTATCCCTCGCCGCATCCCGCGTCCGCCACGACGGGGCGCTCGGCGCGCACATATTTTTCCAGCGCCTCGCCGACGGCGGCGGCAACCGGCGCAAAAACGCCCGCCTCAAACGCCCTCGCGCGGCTCTCGAACAGCTCCTTTTTGTAAAAGGACGGCTTGGCGTTCGGCGCGAAATTGACGTGCCCCTGCTTGGCGATGTCGTAGCAATGGCGCTTGCCGCAGAGCAGGCTTTTGCCCTCCTGATGAAAACTGCCCGAACAGATCGGGCAGCGAAGAAGCGCGACCGCTTCGTTTTGCATGGTTGTAACGCCTCACTCTTAGAAATAATCCGAGAAATACGGCTGCTCGATGGGGATGATATCCTCCAGAATGCGCACGGCGGTGTCGTTGGCCTGCAGCCGCTCGACGCGCTTGAGGTAGGTCGGCCGCTTGTAGCCGTAGAACATGGCCGTCAGCGTCTGAATGTCGCAGCGGACGGTTTCGCCGCGCGTGCCGCCGCGCTCCAGAATGGTGTTGCCCGCCGCGTCCCAGCGCAGGGAGAAATCGCCGCAGTTGCACTCCATGATCGGGTCGTCGATGATGAAATGCAGGTCGTCGTGGATGGAGATGATATCAAACGGATACTGTCGGATAAACTCCTCGAAATCGACGATGCGCGCCATGATATACGGCTCGATTTCCTCCTGAATTTCGCTGTCCTCCAGCAGAAACGCCATCGGCTCGTTGGTGTAGTTGTTGCCGACCACCTTTTCGATCATCGAAAAGTGCGCGGAGATATAGTTCCACAGGCCGTGGCGCGCCTCCTGATTGACGTACACCAGCTCCTTGATGCGGAACACGTCGTTGGCGATGTAGTAGACGAGGTAGCCGGTCGGCTTCTCGTTCGCGTCGTAATACACGGCGACGAGCACGTCGTCGGCCTCCCACCGCCAGTATTCCTCCCACTCCAGCTCGTTGCGCTTGAGCGCGCCGTGGCGCATCGCGGAGAATGCGTCGTGCACCCGGTGCACATCCTCGCTGTCGATATCCACGCGCTCGACCATACCGCCGACCTTGCGGTGCTTGGGCAGCTGCGTATCCTTGATGGTGTAGGTCATCTTATCCGAAACGATTTCCCAGCCCTTTTTGCGGTAATACGGAATCAGGTACGGGAAGAGCATCGACACGCACTGGTGGTTTTCGCGCATGTTATCAAGCGCTTTTTTCATCAGGTGCGCCATCAGCCCGTGCCCCATGTATTCCGGATAGGTCGCCACGCCGGTCACGCCGCCCATGTTGTACATCGTGCCGAACAGATTGACCTGCATCGGGTAGACGCTGATCTGCGAAGCCAGCTTTTCCCCGTCAAACCAACCGAACGACTCCGTCTTTTTGAGCACGGGTTTTTTGCTGCGCTCCATTTCCTTCTGGTTCCAGCCCAGCGAGGCCAGCTCGCTGTCCGTCACCTGAAACGCATAACGGAGCAGCGCGTTATACTGCGCGGTATCGTCCACCGTCAGCCTGCGCATCTGCAATCGGTCTTCCAGCTTTTCCTGCTTCATGGTATCCTTCCTGTTCGTCGCGTCGTTTCAAAGTCTGTCAAAATCGTATATAGTATAGCATAAAACCCGCCTTGATTTCAAGGCGGGCAACTTGTTGACATAAGCAAACTTGGCTTGAATAGCAAAATCAAGAAATTCAGCTATTCTTTTATTTGCGGAAAGGGCTATTCTCCCCCCGAGGGGGGGAGAATAGCTTTTTGTCTACAGTCTACCCGCCTTGATTTCAAGGCGGGTTCTTTTTGCTTATTCCTCGTCGTCGAGGTTCGGCAGATCGTCCATGCCGTCGTCCGTCGGCCTCTCGTCGTCATCCGCCGCGCTCTGCACGACGGGCGCATCCTTGCCCATCAGCTCGGCGCGAACGAGCTTGTCGATTTCCGCGGCGATTTCCGCGTTCTCCTTGAGGAACTTGCGGGTGTTCTCGCGGCCCTGACCGATGCGCTGGTCGCCGTAGGAGAACCACGCGCCGGATTTGTGGATGATATCCAGCGCAACCGCGCTGTCCAGCAGGCTGCCTTCCTTGCTGATGCCCTCGCCGTAGAGAATATCGAACTCTGCGGTTCTGAACGGCGGCGCGACCTTGTTCTTGACAATCTTCGCCTTCGTGCGGTTGCCGACAACGGTTGTGCCGTCCTTGAGCTGCTCGCCGCGGCGGATGTCGATGCGCACGGACGCATAGAACTTGAGCGCGCGGCCGCCCGGCGTCGTCTCCGGATTGCCGTACATCACGCCGACCTTCTCGCGAAGCTGGTTGATGAAGATGCAGGTCGAGTTCGTCTTGTTGATGATGCCGGTCAGCTTGCGCAGCGCCTGGCTCATCAGGCGCGCCTGCAGGCCGACGAACGAATCGCCCATCTCGCCGTCGATTTCGGCCTTCGGCACGAGCGCCGCCACCGAGTCGATGACCACGACGTCAATCGCGCCGGAGCGAACCAACGCCTCGCAGATTTCCAGCGCCTGCTCGCCGGTGTCCGGCTGAGAGACGTACAGCTGATCGACGTCCACGCCCAGCTTGCGCGCATAGACGGGGTCGAGCGCGTGCTCCGCGTCGATGAACGCGGCCACGCCGCCCATCTTCTGCGCCTCCGCGACGATGTGCAGTGCGACGGTCGTCTTGCCGGAGGATTCCGGGCCGTAGATCTCCACCACGCGGCCGCGCGGCACGCCGCCCACGCCCAGCGCCATATCCAAATCCAGACAGCCCGTCGGAATCACCTGAATATCGCGCACGGCGCGCTCGCCCATGCGGATGACCGCGCCCTTGCCGAATTGCTTTTCAATGCCGGCCAGCGCGATATCCAGCGCGCGCTTTTTTTCGGTGCCGTCGTCGTTCGCCGGAATCGCCGTAACCGTCTTTGCGGATTTTTTGCCCTTATCGCTTGCCATATTGCCCCTCCTGTTTTTACCCTCTTATCGCCGCGCGGCGCACCATGTCCAGCGCCTTGAGCGTCGCCAGCCTGCGCACCCGCGCGCGGCCGCCGCCGAGCTGCAGCCGCTCAACTGTCACGCCGTGCCTGTCCGCGCAGGCGACATATACCAGCCCGACGGGCTTTTCCTTCGTCCCGCCGCCCGGCCCTGCGATGCCGGTCGTCGCCACGGCGATGTCCGCGCCGCTTCTTTCGCGCAGGCCGCTCGCCATTTCAAACGCCGTCTGCTCGCTGACCGCGCCGAACGCCGCCAGCGTCTCCGGCTTCACGCCGCAGTATTTCACCTTCGCCTCGTTGGCGTAGGTCACATGCGCTTCATACAGACATTCGGAAATGCCGGGATAATCCACCAGGCTCGCCGCGACCATGCCGCCCGTGCAACTCTCCGCCGTCGAAACGGTCAGCCGCCGCGCCACCAGCGCGCGCCCCGCCGCTTCCTGCATGGAGCCTTCGCTCGTCTCGGTCACGTCGTAAACGCAGTCGCCCAGCACGCCGCAGATCGCGTCCACCACAGGCTCGACCTGCCGCAGCGCCTCGTCCTCGTCCCTGCCGCGCGCCGTCACGCGGAGCTGACACTCGCCCAGCGCGCAATACGGCGCGACGGTCACACCCTCGCCGTTTTCAATCCACCTCGCGCATGTCTGCGCCACCTGCGATTCGCCCATGCCGTAAATGCGGATGAACCGCGAGGCGATGCAGCCGCCGGTCTTTTTCGCCAGCCTGCCGTAAACCTGCCGGCCGAACATATCCGCCATCTCGTGCGGCGGGCCGGGGAGCTGGACGACGATTTTTCCGTCCTTTTCGATCATGCAGCCGGGCGCGGTTCCGCATGCGTTGGGCAGAATCGTGCAGCCCTTGGCGAACATGGCCTGCTTGCGGTTGTTCATCGGGCAGACGCGCCCGATTTTTTCGAAATACCGGCCGATTGCGTCCCAGCTTTCGGGGTCAAATTCCATCGGAAGCCCCAGCAGCTCGGCGGCGATTTCCTTGCTCAGGTCGTCCTGCGTCGGCCCGAGGCCGCCCGTCGTGATGACCAAATCGCTTCTGGAAAGCGCCAGCGCCAGCGCCTCGCGCATCCGCTGCGGGTTGTCGCCCACCACCTGATGGTGGTACACCGCGATGCCGAGGCTCTGCAATTCGCGCGAGAGCATCTGCGCGTCGCTGTCCGCAATCTGCCCCATCAGCAGCTCCGTGCCGATGGCCACAATCTCCGCGATCACTTCGCGCCTCCCAGAACCGAACGGTTCTGCCAGACGTATTCGCCCATCGAGTAGAGCGTCATCACCGCCGCGGCAATCGTCAGCAACGCGGGCAGAAGCCCCTCGCCCGTGATCGTCAGCACGACCACCAGCATCATTTGCAGCACGGTCTTGATCTTGCCGCTCATGCCCGCTGCGATGACGTGTCCCTGCTCCACGGCGCACAGCCGCAGGCCGGAGACGACAAACTCCCGCGCGATGAAGATGATGCAGGCCGCGACGTTCAGCCGTCCGATGGCCGTCAGCATGATGAACGCGGTATGCGTCAGCAGCTTGTCGGCAATCGGGTCCATGAATTTGCCAAAGTTGGTAATCAGGTTGCGCGACCGCGCGATGCGCCCGTCGAGCATATCCGTTAGCGAAGCGGCGACAAACACCAGCAGCGGCCAAATCTGCATCGACTTGTCGTTGTCAAAGAACCACAGCAGCACCAAATACAGCGGCACCAGCGCCACGCGCAGCAGCGTCAGCTTGTTGGGCAGGTTCATCGCGCGAATCGCCCGCCCCGTCTGTTTCAGCGTCTCCACAAACTTTTTCATACGCGCTCACCCATCAGGTCATACGCCTTCGCGGCCGTGATCTTCACGTTCACAAACGAACCGATCTCGCACGGCTCCTCCGAGCCGAAGAAGATGCTGCCGTCCGTCTCCGGCGCTTCGTATTCGCTGCGGCCGACATAGCGGCTGCCGCGCTTTTTTTCCACCAGAACGCGGCAGGTCGTGCCCACGCGCGCCTTGTTCTGCGCCAGCGAAACGCCGTGCTGGAGCGTCATCAGCCGATCATAGCGCTCCTGCTTCACCTCTTCGGGAATCTGGTCGGGCATTTCCGCCGCGCGCGTGCCGTCCTCCGGGCAGAACATGAACGCGCCCATGCGGTCGAACTTGATTTCCTTCACAAAATCCATCAGCTCGTCAAAATCTTCCTCCGTTTCGCCGGGGAAGCCGACCATCAGCGTCGTGCGCAGCATCATGCCGCGCTCCTTGAACATGCGGCAGACCTCGCGGATATGCGCGCTGGTGTCCGTGCGGTTCATATCATTCAGGATATGCTGGCTGATGTGCTGCATCGGCAGATCGAGGTAATCGCAGACGTTCGGCAGGCGCTTCATCGTATCCAGCAGACGCTCATCCACGCGCTCGGGATAGCAATACAGCGCGCGCAGCCATTCCACGCCGGGAATCGCGGCGATCTCCTCGATCAGCTGCGGCAGCTGGCTCTCGCCGCCGTCGTCCGTGCCGTAGCGCGTCGTGTCCTGCGCGATGAGCGTAAATTCCTTGACGCCCTGCGCCGCCAGCTTCCTGACCTCGGCCAGGATATCCGCCTTCGGGCGGCTGCGGTAGCCGCCGCGGATCATCGGGATCGCGCAATACGAGCACCAGTTGTCGCATCCCTCGCCGATGCGGATGTAGGCGCTGTATTTCGGCGTGGTCAGCACGCGGCCAAATTCGTGGAACTTTCCGTCGTCGTCGGTGTAAACGGGGCGGCCGCCCTTTGCGGCCTCCTGAATAGCCTGATCGAGCTTTTGATAGTCGTTCACGCCCATAATCACGTCCACCTCGGGCATCTCCTCGCGGATGGCCTCCGGGTAGCGCTGCGCAAAGCAGCCCGTCGCCACCAGCAGGCGGCAGCAGCCCGTCTGCTTGTAGCCCGCCATTTCAAACAGCGTGGAGATGGCTTCTTCCTTCGCGGACTGGATGAAGCCGCAGGTGTTGACGATGATGACCTCCGCCCGCGACGGGTCGGAAACGATCTGATAGCCGTGCTCCTTGAGCACCGCGAGCATCTGCTCGGAATCGACGCGATTTTTGCTGCATCCCAGAGAGATCAGCCCAACTGTTGTTGCCAAAATGATTGCTCCTTTAACTGCCGCTCGGGCAAACTGCGTTTATAGTCATACATGATTATTTTATCATGCTCCGGCGGCAAATACAAGCCTCACACGCGCAAAGCGCGCAATTCCCAAAGGATAAAAGAAAGCTGTCAAGCTTAAACCGAACATTTCAAAAAACAGATATCTAAGCATTTTGGGATATGGGGCTTTGCCCCATCGCCCCACCAAAGGGCTTTC
>ERZ827150.716-NODE-716-length-47050-cov-5.537844_pt1 | contig 47050 bp, 39 predicted proteins | sample MGYA00519779_ERZ827150 | MGnify/ENA primary metagenome ERZ827150 (study PRJEB31778, sample SAMEA3449267) | human gut metagenome | biome: human gut; feature: human-associated habitat; material: faeces | place: United Kingdom | collected 2010/2012 ...
GGAGCGCAGCTCCCCATGACGCCCACCACCTTCACCTACCGCTTCAAGCTGATCCTCAAGAAGAACGGCCTGCCGCAAGAGCTGAACGTCCATTCCCTCCGGCACACCGCCGCCAGTCTGATGATTGCGGGCGGTACGGATGTGGCCACGGTAGCGGGCATCCTCGGCCACAGTCAGCCCTCCACCACGCTGGATATCTACACCCACGCCTTCGATAAGAACAAAAAGGCCGCCAGCGCGGGCTTGCAGGGAATGCTGGAGATTTGAATCACACATCCGCACACATATATCGAAGCTCACAAAACTGCATGGTTGAGATTGTTACATCTTCATGCTATAATTGACAAAATACCACACATTACAACTCCCATTCGTGCTTTGATTAATGTGTAAGGTGGGTGGATATTATGCGCATGAGCGAAGTAGAGTTTCTGAACCGATTGAACAAGGCATTCCCGGAGAAGGTGATATTTGCTGAACAATCTCGCCTTAGCGAATATTTGTCGTTGTTTGTGGAAATCCGCAGATACGCAAGAGGTGCTGGTGTATCATCTGTTCAATGGCTTACCGACAGAGACTTTATCTGGAAAGAAACAGGGTATATCGAACCCGATATGTACAGTGGAGATAAATGCGAACTGCCCTCCGATCATACCGCCTTTGAACTGGCCGACTATGTGTTTCGAGCCTATCCGTTAGCCGGAGAGTACCACTTGACCGATGCGGAAGACGCACTGCTCTATCAATCCGCAAGCGAAACCGTCAAGAAAGTGTTGATAGATGGAGGACGCACTTCCGCAAGAGAAGACACGGTACTCGTACTTGAAACAATTAACCTATTGAAGATTTGGTCGTCAGGATTAGCAGATGAAGATATTTCTGGTTCTTTTTGGAACTATATCTTCCTTCAATATGGTTTCAAGTCAGAAAATTCCGAGGCTGCAGCCAATAGATTGTACAATTATTTCAGAGGTGCAATCAAAGGTACATTGGCACACTACAAACGTTTTTTCGCGCCTGAAGGGACTCAGCAATATTACACCTCTCTGCTGCTCCACGCTCTGGCACCAAAGCAAAGCATAGAATCTCTCTACTCCATTCTATTTGATTTTTATGTGAAAAACTTAGATTTCCAATATGTAACAGAGGATATCAGCTACAAAGTATTTACGAAAGGCATGCGTGCGCGTTGGGATTCCCGCGTTGCCAAGAATGATGAACTGCAATTAAGGGCAGATGCCATATTTTCCGGTTTGCAGACATTGTTTAAGGAACGTCCCGGATATATGGCAGTTCTCTGTGACTCCATCGTAAAAAAGATGGACGCAATTCTCCGGAATGAAAACACTGACCTAATTGATCCCGACCGAAATTATTGGGACACTATCCTCGTCGAATGGTATCAAAGGAAAAGCAGCACCGAACGGGTACAGGCGCAAGGGGAACAACGGCAGCGGAAAACAGAATATGTTGCAACAACGACAGACCGTATCTATGCTCAATATACGATGGAGCATTCCTCCGTTGGCATAGCAATACCTAAAATCCGCTTGTCTAAGGTGGCGCAGCAACGCCCTGTAATTAAAATCTACCAAAGTGAAATTTGTATCTATAACGCTGAACTTTCGGTCACTGGGGATGAATTGTGCTTAACAACAAGAAGTCGCTTCATTCCGTTTGAAGAAATGTCGTATGATTTTTCAAACACACCGGCTATACGGGTAGAGATCCACTATGACGGAGAGATTCTCTATAATTCGGCTGAAAAGCTATATCGCCAATATATCTTGTTGGATGCATCGGGGGCCGAAAGAACTCCCCACTGTGGAACAATTTACTTGTTTGCCAGCAACTTGCAGGAAGTAACCTTTCCCGATGATACAGACGGAATATATAGCTACCCATATCCGGGGCAGCTGTATCGCATAAATTTGGACGAGGTGTCATCAGCTGCCATTGATGGCCGAGAGATCTTCGTATGCGCATCGACTGCGGCACAGTTCCGCCATCATACCTCCCTGCGTAAAGCGGTCTCTGCCCAAGTAATCCATCAGGGTGTATCCTTCGATATTTTTCCTGCCCCCTTCCAGCTTTTTATCGTTCTCCCCGAGGGAGAAAAAAGCATACGATACCAATTCTCCATCGACGGAGTGCGTCACAATGCAGATGCTTTCTGTGATGGCGGAAATGAATTGGAAATTCCATCAGAAAATGATGGCCTTTGCCACTGTGTCCGTATAATCGACCTTGCTACTGACTTGGTAAAATATGAATTCAATTACATAGTTCTTGCAGATTTCAATGTTACTTTAAACGCACCCATCTACTATGCAGACGGATCACAAGCAACTGCCAATATTTCCTTTGCCGCCAAGCAGTTCCATTATTCCCTGGTCTTAGAAGATACCTCTGAGCGTATAATCGTCCCCGTTTCCGGAATGGCTTGGCAGCTTGAACTGTACATTCCTTTGGTTCACTGCACGTTGATGGGGCATAATGCATTCAAGATTCCGGGTGTGATTTGGCACAAATCCATTCTGCACGACGAATTCGTAAAGCTGGAGTTGCCAGAGGGATGGAGTGGACAGCTCATGCTTGGTATAAGCCCTGTTCCAGAGGTGAGTCCTTCCTATTTCGAACTTGGCAATACGCTCCGTGCGATAACGGCACCGCAGGCAGAGTATGATCTGTGGATTTCTCTGGAGAATATGGCAGGAAATCATATAAGCCGAAAAATTACCACCATCGCCTGTAAGCCCACCTTTGCTGCTCCGCCAATCGAAGTAATTGACAGCACCCTGCACTGGCAACCGGAGGGCAACTATGTTGGCGATCCCGAAAGCACCTTTCAAGTCGAAGTCCAACGCCCCGGCGGAAGTATCGACACTTATGCGGCATCAACAGAAAGCACCGCCCTTGCCAACACCAGTTCCTACGCCTTGGGAAACTATTCTTATCAAGTTTTCCTAAAAAAGAAAAGCCTGTTTTCCGGCGGAATGAATGAACTTATTTTCAAGGGTTCATATTGCGTTGGAAATCCACTCGAATGGCTTTATGACGGGAAAGCGCTTATTATAGGAGATGCGCTCTACTGGGATTTTGAGACAGAGACCCTGAAAGCGTTGCTTATGAAGTACGGATGCGGAATCCTGACAAATTTGGACTACCAAGGGACAACTATCGCATCTGGTGAAACAATGCCCGCACCGTGCTATTCGGCAACGCTATCCTTTATTAGCAGTACAGGGCGACGCATCCCGTTTAACTCCAAGCCGTCAAATGACTTTGAATTGGTCAACCCTGTTAAGGTTTGGATTGTCAACGAACACTTGCTGATCCTACGGTGTACAACGGAGGATGCAGTATATGTTGACAAGGATTTTTCCACAATAGTCAATCGTAATCCTGACACTTATATGAACAAAGCTGAACAGCATCATCGATTAAAGACACCCGACTATTTCAAGTACAGCATTAGAGAGGGCTACCAATATGTTTGATCCCATCAAGGCTTCTAAGGAAATCAAAGATAGTTATATCGATTATATCACGACCACATTTGATATGGCTGACACTGACTATGAACGAGAATTTCGGAAAGAGTTGCAAACGGACGGTATGGTAGCCAGCGGGCCCTTTCTTGATATTGGCGGCTCCTATGAAACAGGGCATACATTGCGAGAATTGATCCAAGCACAAAAAGCGAGTGTCTTGTTTGAAAGACTGGAGCCTGTTGCAGAAAAAGAGCGCGAGCTAAAGCTGGACAGGCCTCTTTATCAGCATCAGGAAACTGCCATGCTGAAAGCGGACAAAGGGGAAAATCTGGTCGTTACGACGGGAACAGGTTCTGGTAAAACGGAGAGTTTTTTGCTGCCCATTATCAATCATCTATTGCGAGAGCAGGAAGCCGGAACTCTATACGCCGGTGTCCGTGCGATCATCATCTATCCGATGAACGCGCTGGCCAATGACCAGATGAAACGTATGCGCGCTCTTTTCAAGAATTACCCTCAAATATGCTACGGTGTTTACAATGGCAATACCGAGCATACACAGTCCAAGGCGCTGGCGGAGTACCACCGCACCTACCACGATGAAGCCGGGGAACCGATAGACCCTGCTCCCAATGAAATCATCTCCCGTGAGGTCATGCAGGAAAAACCACCCCACATTCTTATCACCAACTATTCCATGCTGGAATACATGATGCTACGGCCAAAAGATGACGCAGTATTCTCCGGTGCCAAGTTAAAGTTTATTGTTTTGGACGAAGCACACATCTACAAAGGTGCAACAGGCATGGAGACTTCCCTGCTGATGCGCCGACTCCGGGCGAGGATCAGCGAGCCCGATAGCGTTCAATATATTCTGACAAGTGCAACACTTGGTGGGCCTGATGCAGATGGTGATATCCTGAGCTTTGCTGAAAAGCTATGTGGTGTTGCATTCCAACGCTCTGGAATTATTCGTTCCACAGAAAAGCGACCTGCCATGGAAGATTTTTTGGACTTTGCACCAGCACTTTTTGAGGAACTGCAAAGAAGTCCTGATATTTCCTCCGTGTTAGCCCGCTATCACGCTGACTTCGCTCCGGGAGGGAGCGAGGGTGAAAAACTCTATGCGCTTTTCTTGCATTCCCGGCTGTTTGCTTTGCTTCGGAAGGTCGCACACCAGCCAATTACGGTCGCACAGCTACGTCAGGCCCTGTCCGAAATATGCCCTATGACAAATGAACAGGTCATATCCTTCATTGCAGTCTGTGCTCGCGCCGAAAAAGATGGCGCAAATCTGATCAAACCCCGCTATCACTTTTTTGTGCGAGCCTTAGAGGGGGCATATATCACACTCGCTTCTCCGAAGCACCTGTTTTTACATCGGAAGCACTCGTTTACAAGCGAAAACAACAAAACCGATGCCGCGGTATTCGAGGCCGCTGTCTGCACAGATTGTGGAAGAATGGCTATTGTCGGCAGAGAAGAAGGCGGAGCTTTACGCCCATCAGCGCGGAAGGGGCTGGACGACCCTTCCGACTTCTACTACCTTAAGGACAGCGCAGAAGATGTACTGATTGACGAGGAAGATTGTGCAGATGACGCCACAAACGATTTTGTCATTTGCTCGGTTTGCGGGGCTATCTCTACGGAAGCAGACACAAAATTTAAGCCACTATGTGAACACAGCGAATCTAACTATCGCAAGCTTCGCAAAATAGAACAACACAAAAACCATGTTGCCAGATGCCCTGCCTGCGGCTTTGGTTCGTTCCGCCGCTTCTATTTGGGAAGCGAAGCAGCCACCGCTGTATTGGGAACCGAGCTTTTCGAGCAACTTCCCAACGAGGAAGTCACCATAGCCTCAGCACTAAAGGAAAATCAAAATTCTGGTCGGCGCAGCATCTTCGCTGGCACAGCGCAACCACAGCAAATACGTAAAAAGCTGATGCGGCAGTTTCTTTGCTTCTCTGACAGCCGAAGTGAAGCGGCGTTTTTCGCCTCCTACATGGAGCGTTCCTATGATGAATTTTTGCGTAGACGAGGTATTTGGCACATTGCGGAGAAATATCGCAATAGCGGCATAGAAAAAGTAAGCGTATTTCAATTCATCGATGAACTCAGCCGCTATTTTGAAAACAACAGATCTTTTGCCGAGTGGGATGCTGGCGAAAATCAAGATGTGGGTAAGTTATCTGCTGCGAGCCGCAGTAATGCGTGGGTGGCGATTCTGAATGAAATGTTCAATGCCCGCCGCGGCACCAGCCTTGTGTCAATGGGTGTACTTTCTTTTGCATACAGGCGAAACGCTCAGGTAGCTACGGCGTTTCAGGGCGACCCGTATAACCTCTCATCACAGGACGCCATTGCCCTGCTCGAACTTCTGACACAGGACGCAGTATTCTCCGGTGCCATCGATGCAGGAAAGGAGTATACGCTGACAGCCGCTGAACGCGAGTATATTTTCTTTACGCCCTCGGCAAAGAAGCTGGTATTGCTGCGTACAGGAGACTCCGCAAAGCAAAGCTGGATCTCCGGGTGGCGTGGTCGAAAGCGTCCCAACGGGAATTATTATCCCAACAGTCGACTCGTGCGGCTGACGCGGGCATTGGGTATTTCCGATGATGAAGCGGACGCCATTTTGGAAGATTATTGGACTGATGTGTTCAAAGCGGAAACGGAGGAATTTGTACTCGATGCGAACGATTTTGATATTTGCATCGGCGGAACGGAGGGCGCGAAATTTTACCGTTGCAAGAAATGTGGTCGGGTCACACCGTATAACGTAAAAAAACATTGTGCTTCCGTAAAATGCGCAGGAATGTTGGAACCCTGTGATCCTCTAAAGGATTCTGCCATGAACCACTACGCCCGTCTTTATAGCAGCAGTCACTCTGAACCGTTATATATCAAGGAGCATACGGCGCAACTTGCAAAGGATCAGCAAACACGGTATCAAGAAGCCTTCGTACAAAAGAAGATCAATGCGCTCAGCTGCTCTACGACTTTCGAAATGGGTGTTGATGTGGGCAGTCTGGAAACCGTGTATATGCGTGATGTCCCGCCCAGCCCATCCAATTATGTGCAGAGGGCAGGCCGTGCCGGTCGAGCAAAGCATTCTGCGGCATTTGTTATGACCTATGCGAAATTATCCTCTCACGACTTTACATATTATGACGACCCGACGGCCATGATCAGCGGAAAGATCAAAGCCCCAATTTTCGAAATTGAGAACGAAAAGATACTAAATCGCCATATTTTTGCTGTAGCTCTGAGTTCCTTCTTCGCACAGCATAAGGAAGTCTATGCGGGTGATAACCAAACTGTCTTGTTGAATGAAGGCGGCTATGAGCTGCTGAAGGAGTACTTGAATACACAGCCGGAAAATCTCCGACAACTCTTACTGCGCTCGATTCCAACAAAAATGCATCAGCGACTTGGGATTGCTGATTTCGGTTGGATAAATCGACTTTGCGGAGAGAATGGTGTTCTTGAAATCGCCGTACAGGATTTCCGCGGAACAGTAGCGGAAATGGAAAAGGAACTGTTGGCTTGCCGCCGCAGGCACGACGATGAAGCTGCCGGTGTCTGGAGCCGCACCCTTAGAAATTTCAGGTGCAGCAAGGATGACAACGCTGGGAAAAAGAGTCTTATCGGTTTTTTGGTTCGCAATAATGTACTTCCCAAGTACGGTTTCCCCGTGGATACTGTTGAGTTGATTCCGGATATCAACGCTGTGGGGCGAGGAAAGGCTTTGCAATTAGCCAGAGATCTACAAATGGCCATCGCAGAGTACGCTCCCGGTGCAGAGGTCGTCGCAGATGGCAAAATGTATGTCAGCCGCTATATTCGCAAAATGCCGGGCAAAAATGCGGATGCCGCATGGGAGAAAGGCTTCTACTGCCCCAAGTGTCCTGCTTGCGGGCAGCCTAATTTCACTAAAGATCCTGTTACTGGCAGCGGTCGCGAATGCGTTTCCTGCCATACACCCATCAAACGCCTGTCTTGGAGAAAAACGTTGGAACCGCGCATGGGATTCTGTGCAGAAAAAGACGCCAGACCTGTTCCTATGCACCGCCCCGAACACGATTTTAAGACAGTCGATTACTACATTGGAGACCCGCATCGTAATCTAATCGCCAAGAAAATATTTGAAGTAAACGGTCAAGCTTTGCAAATTGAATCTACTTCAAATGACTCTCTCGTAGTCATTGGCCAGACTGATTACAAGGTTTGTCCTGCTTGCGGATATGCAAGCGAAACCGGAATCCCCCTTGAGCACAAGAACTCCAGAGGATACCGTTGTGTTAATAAAGAGGGCAACTCGGCAGAATACCGTTTGTCGCATGATTTCAAGACAGATGTGGCAAAAATCACCTTTGCGACACAAGAGGCGGCAGATATAAATGTGATGCTGTCAGTACTCTATGCCCTGTTAGAGGGATTGTCCCGCGAGATGGAGATAGAGCGCACCGACATCAAAGGATGTTAGTTCTACACATCTGTGGATGGGTGTATGATCTTTTCTGTAGTTTTATATGATGCAGTCGCTGGTGGCGCAGGCCATGTTCGCAGAATTGTGACAGCGGACGGGCAAGTATTCCAACGAGTCCTCGCAAAAGCAATTTCCGTTGTAGACAACTGCGATTGCGACTCGTCTTGCTGCAGATGCCTAAGAAACTACTACAACCAAAAAATCCACGACAATCTGAATCGAAACCAAGCTTCCGCGTTTTTACACCAGTGGGTGGGAAACATGAACCCATTACCGGTGGAAACAATTGAATAAAATATTTTCCCCCTGCCATAGCAGGGGGAAAATATTTTGGTATGCCCGATGCGATTCGAACGCACGACCTTCAGAGTCGGAGTCTGACACTCTATCCAGCTGAGCTACGGGCGCATATGGGCTCTTGCGAGCAAAAGGTATGATACCACGAACTGAAGGCGTTGTCAACCTTTTCGGAATTTTGGGGCGGGGAGATTGTGCGCGGAAAGAGAACTGTTTTGAGCGTGGGAAATCGAGCAGCGTTCATGCCCACGCACTTTACCCTCCCCGCCGGCAGTCCCGGGGAGATACGCCCGCGATGCGGCGAAAATGCCGGTTAAAGGAGGAAAGGGTCTGATACCCTACCCTGGAAGCCACCTCCGTAATGGGCAGTTCGGTGGTTTTCAGCAAGTTGATGGCGGCCTTGACCCGCACATGGTACAGGTATTCCAAAGGGCTGGTGTGCATGGTGCGCTCAAATTTGCGCCGGAAGGACGTGCAGCTGATGGCGCACATGTCGGCCAGCTGCTGCAGGGTGATCGGCTCCTGATAATGGTTGGCAATATACAGCACCGCTGTGGAGATCTCATTCATTAAGGAAGGAAGCACCGTCAGCGGTGCCCTGTTTTGCAGCATCCGCCGGAGCATCACACATAATTCGCCCACCTTGAGCCGCACCAGCTGCTGGCCCCAGTCGGATTTTTCCTTTAATTCCTCCAGAATGCTCTGCACCAGAGGGGCCATGCCGGGCAGCTGTTCCGGGTGGATAATGCCGCTGAAGGCGGATTGGCCCAGCGAATGATAGTCCGGCGACAGCCCAAGCAGCATTTTCTCCAAATCAACATCCAAAAATTTCCAGCCGCTGATGCTCTCCGGGTCGCTTTGGGCGATATGCACCACGTTGGGCGCTATGACGGATACGTCTCCCCGCTGGTAGCGGTATACCCGGGTGCCGATGTAAAAAATGCCGCTGCCCTGCAGGCATACCCCAATTTCGGTGGTCAGGTGGTAATGCATATGATCCGCCGGGTGGGGCCGGGAATAATGCAGCCGATCCAAATAAGGGGCATGAATAGGGAAATGCTCGTCCAACTGGATCGGCATGGCACGGATAGAGCCCTGTAACTTTGGACAAATCTGCAAAGTTTCATCCCCTTTTTGCATTGAAAATTCATTTTCTGCCACTTATAATAGCAGACAAACGGACTCTTGGCAAGAACGTGAAGGGGGCCTGCTTGTGAAGTATCGTTACCAGCTAGGGAAAAAACACTATGAGACAGCCCAGACGACGACGGCTGCCATCTTGCTGCTGCCCACCCTGATCGCGCTGACGTTTCTTTTTTTGATCCCGGTGGTGCGGCTGTTTTCTTTGAGCCTGACCTCCACCAACACCATCACCAACCAGTCCACCTATATCGGGCTGAAAAATTACGCCTATCTGCTGAAAAACGCCATGTTCCAAAAGGCGTTTGGCAATACGTTGTTTTTTACCGTTACCAAGCTGGCGCTGGAGATCGTTATTTCTCTGGTGCTGGCGGTCATGCTGGATATGTACATTCCGTGGCGCAAATTTCTGCGCATCAGCTACTTTCTGCCGGTGATCGTGCCGGTGGTAGCGTCCAGCATTATCTGGATGTGGCTGTACGACCCGGCCATTGGCCCGCTGAATCAGCTGCTGCGCTTTCTGGGGCTGCCCACCAGTAATTATATCTACGCCGAAAGCTCCGCGCTGATGAGTATTGTGGCCTTTGCCGTATGGCGCGGCATCGGTTATGACATTATCATTTTCATCTCCGGCCTGCAGGGCATATCCGACTCCGTAGTCGAGGCCGCCCGTATCGACGGTGCCAACGAAAGGCAGATTTTCCGCCATGTCAAGCTGCCGCTGCTTTCCCCCATTGTGATGTTCGTCGTCATGATGGGCATGATTGGCTGCTTCCAGGCCTTTACCGAGGTGGATATCATGACCGGCGGCGGGCCCAACAACAGCACCATGCTGATGGCCAATTACATTTACACGCAGGCCTTCGGCAACGCCAAAATGGGTCGCGGCGCGGCAGCGTCCGTTCTGCTGTTTGCGGTGATCTTCCTGCTGACGATGGTGCAGAAGGTCATGAGCGACAGAAAGGAGCGTAGCGATGCGTAAGCATGGTTTGCGGCATTACAACATGCCGGTGTTCCTGATTCTGCTGCTGGTATCTGTGGTAATGATCTTCCCCTTCATCTGGATGGTTCTGTCGGCCTTCAAAACCAACGCGGATGTGTATGCCTATCCCATCCGCTGGCTGCCGTCCTCCTTTGAATGGAGCAACTTCCAGAAGGTCTTCCAGATGGTGCCCTTCCTGCGGTACTACTGGAACACCATTTTGACCTCCGTTTTGCAGACGGCGATCCAGATCGTCATGTCCATCGGCGCGGCCTATGCCTTCGCCAAGCTGCATTTTCCCTTCAAGCGTACCCTGTACATGCTGATCCAGAGCGCCATGTTCGTGCCCATGTCCGTGCTGGTGATCCCACTGTACCAGATGGTCAGCGGCACGGGGCTGGTGGACACCTACGCGGGCATCGTACTGCCGCAGGTGCTGGGCGTGTTTACCACCATGATGCTGATTTCCTTCTTCACGACCATCCCGGACGACCTGATCGACGCCGCCAAGATCGACGGTTGCGGATATTTTTCCATCCTGTGGCACGTCATCATCGTCAATTCGGTCACAGCCATCAGCGCGGCGGTGCTGTACGCCTTCCTGTCTCACTGGCGCAGCTACCTGTGGCCGCTGCTGGTGACCAACAAGACGGAAATGCGCACGCTGGCGGTAGGCCTGAAATACCTGATCTCCGAGGCCAGTTCCGCCTACCAGCTGATGATGGCGGCGGCCCTGATGAGCATCGCGCCTCTGATCATCGTCTACATTCTGTGCGAAAAGAACTTTGTCCGCTCCATGACCATGACGGGTCTGAAGGGCTAACCGCGATTACAGCAGCATCTTGCTGTAAAATATAACCAACTCACGGAGGAAACAGACATGAAGAAACTGGCTAAGCTCCTCTCCTTGGTACTGGCTTTGGGAATGCTTGGGTCCCTGTGCGCTCCCGCTCTGGCGGAAGAAACCACACTGGAAGTATGGTATGCGCTGAGCGGCACCAGCGGCGAAGCGTTCCTGTCCATTGTAGACGACTTTAACGCCCAGAACCCCGATGTGAAGGTCGTCACCTCCTATTCCGGCGGCTACACCGATACCGCCACCAAGATCACCAGCGCGCTGGCCAGCAACACCACCCCGGACGTGCTGATCGGCGGTCAGGTCACCTACACCGGCGCTTACGGCAACTTCTTCGCCGGTGAGCAGGCCACCTCTGACGCGGAGTTCAACTTTGACGATGTGTTCGAAGGTCTGTGGGAGTACGGCCGCTACAATGGCCAGATCTGCCAGATCCCCTATGGCATCTCCACCAACACCATGTTCTACAACAAGGAACTGGCGGAAGCTGCCGGCCTGAATCTGGAAGAAAACGCCCCCAAGACCTGGGCGGACTTCCTGGAGGTCTGCAAGACCCTGAAGGCCTACTACAGCGACAAGACCGACTTTATCCCCTTCGTGGTGTCCGACGAGGACTGGCTGACCAAGACTCAGCTGCTGTCCTGCGGCAACAGCGTGATCGCTCATAACGACGACTACTCCGAAAAGACCGCCGCTTTTGGCAGCGAGGAGTGCGCCAAGGTCGCCCAGTGGTGGCAGGACATGGTGCGCGAGGGCGTTATGGACATGACCATGAACCAGAACGGCGTGAACGTGTTTGCTTCCGGCAACGCGGTGTTCTTCGCCGGTTCCTCCACCAAGATCATCGAGTGGAACGAGACCATGGGCGCGAACCTGTGCGCGATCGAAATGCCCATGTTCGACGTGCAGGCGGTCGCCATGGGCGGCAACACCATCTCCATCTTCCCCGCCGAGGATGAAGCCCGCCGCGCCGCTGCCTGGAACTTCGTGAAGTTCGTCACCAGCTCCGAAGAAAACGCCAAGTTCGCCGTGAACAGCGGCTATATGCCCATCCGCAAGTCCGCTGCCGACACCGAAGAAGTGAAGCAGGCCGTGGCCTCCATGCCCTCCTACGCTACCGCCTTCAAGCAGCTGAGCTACGCTTACGCTTATGTGAACATTGACGACTACGCCGCTCTGGGCACTGCTCTGGCGACCGCTCGTCAGAAGGTGACCGCCGACTTGAACTACGACGCGCTGACCGCCATGCAGGAAGCCGCCGAGCTGTACAACGAGGAAGCCGGTCTCTGATTCGACCCCTGAACTGGCGGCGGGTCTCCCCTGTGGGAGACCCGCCGTATTGCAAGGATGGCATATGAAGAAAGAACTGATTCAATCCTTCTTAGAGGCCTTTGCCGTGGGCGACGCTTACGGCAAGGCGACCGAATACTGCTCCCTGGAGCAGGTGCAGGCCCATTACAGTCGTATTGACGAGCTGCTGCCGCCGGAAAAGGCGATTGCCCATCAGGATCTGTTTTACGGTCAGGTGACCGATGATACGGAACAAAACGTTTATTTGCTTCGAGAATATGCGCGGCAGGGCCGGGTTACCCCCTACGACACGGCCATGTGCCTGCTTCGCTGGGTACAGGAAACGGACGCCGCGACCAAATATATTGGTCCCAACAGTCTGAAGGCTCTGCGCGCCATTGAACAGGGCGCGGACGTAACCACCGCCGGTACCGGCGGCACCACCTGCGGCGGCATGATGCGTGCGCCTGTGGCCTTTCTGTTCAGCACGCCGGACACGCTGACCCAGAACGTAGTTACCTGCCTGATGCCCACCCACAACACCAGCGTGGCCATCGAGGCGGCCATGTGCTACGCCTACGCCCTTCAGGCGGCGGCAGTGGGCAAGTCTCTGGAGCAGATTCTGGACAGTGCCTGCGAAGGAGCCCAGATCGGCAAGGGCTTCGGCTCCACCCACCGGGTAGCGGGGGTGGCCCCCTCCTGCGCGGCCCGACTGCGTTTTCTGCAAAAGGTGATCCCCACGCTGCAAAACGAGCAGCAGGTGAAAGAATTTCTCTATGGGGTCATCGGCGCGACGCTGGCCTCGGCGGATGTTTGCGCCTGCAGCTTCGGTCTGTTTTTGTACGCTCAAAAAGACACGGCGCTGGCCATTCGGCTGGCAACGGAAATGGGCGGGGATTCCGACACCATCGCCTGCCTGGCGGCGGGATTGTGCACCCTGTATGCAGGCGGGCACAATCTGCCCCATTCCATGATCGAGCTGGTGGAAAAAGCCAATCATCTGGATTTTGCCGTGCTGGCGGATACTGTTGTGACCGCCCGCAAATCAATGAAAGGAGCCGATGAAGCATGAAACTTTCCACTTCAACCAATCTGATCGCCTTTCGTCCCGATTATGTGTCCTATTTTCCCATTCTGGATTCCATGAAACGCCTGAAGGCCGTAGGCTTTGACGCGGTGGACCTGAACGTGTCCGACGCGGGGCAGCCGTTTTTCCGTCTGGGGGACGACGACTGGAAGGAATGGATGCAGGAGGTAGCAGCCCTGTCTCAGGAGCTGAACCTGCCTATCACCCAGTCCCACGCGCCCTTCTACAACGCGTTGGAGCCGGAAAGCAAAAAAGCGTCCCTGTGGGAGCAGATGATCCCCCGGGCCATCGAGGCCAGCGGCATGGCGAAGGTACCGTGGATCGTGATGCACCCCGGCACCTATCCGGACGACGCGCCGGACTTCCGGGAATCCAAGCGCCGCAATTACGAATATTTTATGCCCTATCTGGAGTTGGCGGATCGTTTCGGCTGCGGCATTGCCATTGAAAACATGGCCGACGGCTTCTCTACCCATCGCCGTCCGGGCGGCGTGTACTGCTCCACTCATGTAGAGCTGTGCGATCTGGTGGATTCCTTCCATGTCAGCAATGTGGGCATCTGCTGGGATTTCGGTCACGCCAACCTGATGGGCATCGACCAGCGGGAAGCGCTGCGGGTGATGGGTAAGCGTCTGAAGGCCACCCACGTAGCGGACAACTCTGGCAAGCTGGACGACCACATCCTGCCCTTCCAGGGGAACGTGAACTGGCGCTCCATTCTGCCGGTGCTCAGTGAGATCGGCTACGAGGGCGACCTGACCTTCGAAATTCACAATTCCACCTCCCGCCTGCCGGATCATCTGGTGGACGCCACCGCCGCTCTGTGCGAACAGGTAGGCCGCTATCTGCTGGATCTGGCGAACGACAAAATTCACAACGAGACCTACGGTCATACCTGCTGAATTGCGGGATCGATTGCCCCCACCGGGTAAGCCGGTGGGGTTTCTGTATCTATAAAATGCTATGACCGAAGGGGCGGAAAGTGCCGGAAAAAGTCCCGACGCTTGGGGCGGCAGTCCCCAAAAGCCTTCCTTTACCCCCAAAAGCAAGAAGCTCCGTTTCCAACTTTTTTCTGCGAAACGAAGCTTCTTTCCGTATTCTGTTTTACAACCGCCGCTTGGGGTTCATTATCGTACCGCATTGCGCCGCAGCAGGATCAGTGCCGCTCCGCAGAGCACCAGCAGCAGGGCATAAACGCCCGGATGAGCCGAATCACCCGTGTTCGGCAGGATGGGGATCGCTTCCTGCACCACTTTGCCGCAAATGTCGCACTTATGCTCCCGCACGCCCTCTTTTGTCTGGGTAGCGGCTTCCACCGTCACCCATTCGCCGAACTGATGAGCGGCGGTCTCCGCTTTTTCCGTGCATTTACAGAGTTTCCAGTGTTCTTCATCGTCCGAAAGCCAGTTGCCCTCGCCCACGTGCTCATGAGGGAGATCGATTCGTTTATAGGTTTTATACTGACTTACATCGTAACGCCTTGGAGCCAGCCCTTTTTCATCGACCGAGCCTACCAGAAACCCCGGGCCCTGATAGCCGGACGCATCCGCCGCCACATTCGTGGCGCGGGTTCCACCGATAACGACCGCTTTTCCGCTCTGAAACAGGATCGCCTTACCGCTGAGGCCGACCACTGTCGCTTGGATGTCCAACTCCGCGCCGTCTACCGTAATGGTATAGGCTTCCTGATTTTTTGCGGCAACGCCGCAGACGGCATTGCGAACCGTCAGCTTGCCGCCGTTCAGATTTACGTCTCCCAATAGGGTCTGGATACCGGCATAGATGCCGGTGTTCTTGTCGATGGTGACGTTTCCGCCCTTCATTTCAAAGGTACTGGCAAAGCACAGAACCATTTCGGAATGGATTGTGCCAGATTCAACGACAAAATGATCCGCAAAAAAACCGTAAGGATAGTATGTCTGCGTCCCGACTCCCTCCGGCATTTTCAATGTCAGGCTTCCGCCAGCCTCACTCTCGCGAATTGTCCAGTCCGCATTTTCACCATTTGGGGAGACCAGCGGCTGATACAAATTCGACGTGGTTTCCAGCACGTTTTCTCCCTCAAGCACCAGCGTGATCTTTCCCTTCACAGAGATCATTCCACTATTGTTATGCTGACATTTCTGATAGAAATTCCGCAGCGTCAGTATGCCGCCCTCCTGCGTCGGCTCCCATTTCCAGCCTTCGTCGGCCAGATGATCCTCCGGGACGGTCAATGCCGTCAGATCCAGGTTTTCCGTGCGGGTCGGCGTTCCAGCCGCCAGTGCGGAAGGAATTCCGAACAGCACCAAAAGCAATGCTGTCAGCATTGCATACACCCAAAGCGTGTTCTTCTTCCTGTCCCCCTTGCTCCTCTCTTCCACGTTTCTTTGGTTTTTGACAGACAGTCTGATATTCCTGTTTCATTTTGGAAACTTCTTCCCCATTATAGCATGGCTTTAGGGGCTGTCAATCTGTTTTTTCGTTGATAGATAAAGCTTGCTTTTTCGGCTGTCAGCCCTCCACCAGGCCCACCGTCACATCATTCACATTGGTGCCGGTGGGGCCGGTGAAGATCAGACCGTCAGTGCGTTGAAGGGCATGATAGGCGTCGTTATTCAGAAGCACTTGGTCAATATGGATTCCTTCTTCCAACAGGCGCTGCCGGGTCGCGCCATCCACGAAGCCGCCCGCCGCGTCCGTAGGGCCGTCAGTTCCGTCGCTTCCGACACTGAACAGCGCTGCATTGGAAAGGCCGCTGATGCCCTCGGCAGCCGCCAGCGCCAATTCCTGATTGCGCCCGCCCTTGCCGCTCCCGGTCAGACGAACCACTGTTTCTCCTCCTGCCAGAAAGGCCAACTTTTTCCCATCTCCCGCGTGGGTGCGCAAAATGGAAGCCATCACGCTGCCTGCTTCCCGGGCCTGACAGCACAGCCGATCGGTCAAAAAAAACGGTTCATAGCCAAGCTTCCGGCAGCTTCGGGCAGCGGCGTCGCAAAGCTCCCGCACGCTGCCGGTAATCATCCACTGGGCATTGGCAAGCGCCTTCGGCGTCTCCACCATCAGCAGCTGCTTTGTCTCTTCCCTCAGGGAAAGATCATAGCGGCGAACGATCTCCATCGCATCCGCGCAGGTGGAAGAATCAGGGCAGGTCGGCCCCGAGGCGATCATATCCGGCGGGTCTCCCAGAATATCGGAAAGGATAATGGAGAAAACCTTTGCCGGGGCGCAATGCTGCGCAAAGCGTCCCCCCTTCACGGCGGACAGACGCTTGCGCAGCGTATTGATCTCCACAATGTCTGCGCCGCAGGCTAATAGCTGCCGGGTCACATCCTGCAATTCTTCCGCCGGAATCAGCGGCAGTTCAAACAAAGCGCTTCCTCCGCCAGACAGGAGAAACAACACCGTATCGTCTTTCGTCAGATTTTCCGTGAGCGCCAGCGCTTTTCGGGCCGCATCAAAAGAACCTTCATCCGGCACCGGGTGCCCGGCTTCGCAGCATCGGATGCGGGGAAGCTCTCCCCGTACGTGTCCGTATTTCGTAATAACGATCCCCTGCTCCAGCCGTTCTCCCAGATAATTAGAAGCCGCCTTCGCCATTTGCCATGCAGCTTTGCCTGCGGCCACCAATTTGATCTTTCCAGTTAGTGTCGTTTCTTTCAGCGCCCGAATGACCGCGCTGTCCGGCTGCACCTCCCGAATGGAATCGGCAATGATCGTTTCCGCATCCTTCCGCAACGAGGCTCCCATCGTCCGTCCTCCTGTTGGTTGATAAGACAGTCTTCGCGGACAAATAAAACTTTCCCTTCTCTAAATCACAGGATAAAAAGGAATTTTCATCCAACTGCCGAAATTTTTAACGCCGGAAGTGTTCTCCCCCCCCCGCATATTTTTGACATAACTTCTCTGGTTTGTTTCTTTCTCCGCTCTTTGGGAGTGAGTATCTTTTGCCATAAGGAGGAAATTTTTGAATGAAAATCGTCGTTCTGGACGGCCATACTGAAAATCCCGGCGACCTGAGCTGGGCAGAACTGGAAAAATTGGGCAATGTAACGGTCTATGACTTCAGCGAGCCTGCCGAAGCCTGTGCCCGGATGATAGATGCTGAAATCGTGCTGACCAACAAAACCGTCATCAGCCGGGAAATGATCGAACAAAGCACCAGACTGCGCATGATCGGCGTGCTGGCCACCGGCTTCAACGTGGTGGACATTGACGCGGCGGCGGAACGGTGCATTCCCGTTTGCAACGTTCCGTCCTATGCCACGGAGGCCGTTGCACAGTATACTTTCGCCCTGCTACTGGAACTCTGTCACCGTGTCGGGGCCCACGATCGAGCGGTGCAAGAGGGCCGATGGACACAGGGCAAAGAATTCTGCTTCTGGGATTATCCCCAAATCGAGCTCAATGGCAAAACAATGGGGCTGATCGGTTACGGACGCATCGGGCAGGCAGTCGGACGGATTGCCGCCGCTTTCGGCATGAAGGTTCTGCACTTTTCGCCCTCCGGTCGGGAAGGCGGTGATTCTCTGGAAGAAGTGCTGCGCCAAAGCGACGTTCTTTCCCTGCACTGCCCGTTGACAGCAGAAAACCATCATCTCATCAATGCTGAAACCCTTTCCATGGTGAAACCGGGCGTTCTTCTGCTTAACACCGCACGCGGTTCCCTGATCGACGAAGCCGCTCTGCGAAAGGCGCTGCTGAATGGGCAGGTAGCGGGGGCCGCCGTAGACGTAGCCGAGCGGGAGCCGATCCCGGCGGACAGTCCCCTGCTGGGGCTGAACAACTGTCTCATCACGCCCCATATTGCCTGGGCGGCCAGAGAGGCACGCCAACGGCTGATGGACACTGTGGTGGAGAACGTCCGCGCCTTCCAGCAGGGAAAACCTGTCAACGTAATCAATGGAGTGAGTCTTTCCCGTTAACGCCCGTTTCATCTTCCATCTATCCGATTTTTTTCTGTTTTCCCTTCCGTCTCCCGCAAGGCACTGTTCCTGCACCGTTTTCCCCTCATTTTCCCTTTTCCATTCGTCCACGCGCCCGATATTCCTTGGGCATACAGCCCATGTATTTCCGAAACACCTTGGAAAAATAATAGGCGTTTTCGTAGCCCAGCCGGTTGGCCACCTCATAGATCAGATAGTTTCCCGTTTCCAACAGCTCGAATGATCCGATAGTCCTGTAATTCCTCGGGAACAAGAATATCGCAGTCGAAGGAGTCCATATAGCGCACGGACTGAATGGTGATATAGTGCCGGAGCAGGTTCAGCTCCTCTCGAAGGGGGATCCGTTCGCCGGGCGAACGCACCAGATTGCGCAGGAGCGCCGTCAGGGATTCGGTCAGGGTACAGATGCCGATATTCTTTTGCAATTTCGCCATCCAGTGGATGGAATCCAGCGTGTTATAAATGAAGTGGGGATAAATCTGGCTTTGCAGGGCGGCGATCTCGCTGTCCTTTTTGGCGTTGGCTTCGGCCACCGCCTGTTCCATCAGCCCCTGAATGCTGACCGTCATCTGATTGACGGTAGCGCCCATCTGGGCAAAGCCGACGAGCAGCTGTTCCAGCTCCGGGTCGGGAGACAAGTCGTTTTCCGCTATGCGGGCCAGCCGGTTCCGCAGTCGGTCGGCGGGGATGGAGATATTCCGGGTGCAGATTCCGATGCAGATCAGGGCCAGCAACAGCGTTCCCAGCAGGATCAGACACAGCATGGCCGCAACCTGCATCCTCTCCTGCCGGGGAGACGTGACCTTCATGATGCAGGATACGGTGAAGTCGCTGTCCGGGATGCGGGCACGATCCACCGTATACAGCCAGCTGCCGCTGCGGGCAAACCCGGACCTCCCTGAAAGTAGGAAGGAACTCAGCTCATTTTCCTCCCCCAGTAAATGTTCCGGCAGGGTCAGCAGATTGCCCTTGTCGTCGCTCAAGGCGTAGGACACGCTGTCGGTGGAGGGCATCTGGTCAGCGAACAGTTCCAGTCGAAATTCTCCCAGCAGATACCCGGCCAGCCGCCGTTGGTCATGAAGGGAATCACCGTTTTGCCGCTGAAATGCTGCTGGTGCAGGAAAGTTTTGACGGCGGGTGCCATCGTATACCACCACGTGGGCGTTCCCACAGCGATACAGTCATACTCTGCCGGGTCCACGCCCAGCGGCTTCAGCTCCGGCTCAAAGCCCCGCTCCACTTCCCGCTGGCCCTGATCGACCACTTCGCTGTAGCTGCCGCGATAGGGCTCGGCGGTGTCCAACTCCCAAAGGTCGCCGCCCGCGGTGCATTGCAGTATTTTGGCGATCCGCTCCGTATTGCCGCAGGACCAGGAATCATAAACGATCAGCAGTTTTTTCATCTTTGAACCTCCACCACCCATTTTTCCAGCGCCGGTCTGGCACTGTCCGCCTCGCTGCGCATCCGTTCATAATCCGCCGTCAGCAGCAGGCTTTTCTGATACACATATTCCCCCGCCGGCGTCAACGCAAAGGTGCGGTTCTTCCTTTCCAGCAGCGGAAAGCCCAATTCCCGTTCCAGTGCCTGAATCTGCTGGGAAATGGCGGACTGAGAAATGAAATTTTTCTCCGCTGCCTCCGAAAAGCTGTTCAGCCGAACCACCGATTGAAAATACCTGAGCTGTTTCAGCATTCTATCTTCCCTGACCGCATGATGATTTCTCTGTTTATTGTAACAGAAAAAGGGGGCGATGGCAAAGAATGGTTCTATAGCAAAACACCCCGGATGTCAGCCGCGCATACCACGCTGACATCCGGGGTGCCGTTCTTCTTTTGTCCCACACGGGGGATTCGTCACTGCTTCCGCTCTACAAACTGATCGTCCTGCAGAACGACTGGGATTTTGCTTCGATTGACTCCCAGCTCCGTGTACATTTTTTCCCGCTGGTCGCTCTTCTTTTTTTCTTCCCGGACGAGCCCGATGGCGTTTTTCCGGCCGAGCGCCAGATGCAGATAGCGGCCTATACCATAGATCCAGGCGAAGGGCTTGAGAATGGGATGTCGCTGAACCGCACCCCAGTGATTCATGCCGGAAAGCTGCAAAAGACGGCACCACTCGACGAGCCCGTTATGCCTGCCGAACAGACGGATCACTTTGCCTTCCACATCCATTTGCTTAAAGCCAAAGTTGCCCTGTTCCAGCACATAGTCCATGATCTGGCGGCAGCTTTCGTCGTCGGCATCCCGGCACCATTGCAGGTCGCCCGCCAGGCCGAGGTAGGTCTGACACATTTTGGTCAGCACCTTGGCGAAGTTATCCAGCCCTATGGCCTGCGCCGCCGACTGAAACGCTTCGTTCCAGAACGCATCCGTCAGGCAGGAATGGACGTACATCATCCAGTCGAGAATGTGGCGTAGCCCCAATCCATCCCGGAAATGACCGGCGGCGTGTTCCAGCAGCACAAGACCATTCGCCAGCGGCGACAGCATCGGAAAGCTGCTTCCCGAGCAGGCGCGCCATTCAATGCTCTGCATTTCTTTTTGCAGAAGGTCGTCCATGTACTTCATCGCGTCGACCCGGTCAAATCGGCCGAAGTAGCGGTGCATTTCAAAGCGCGCCTCACCCTTTTGGAAGGAAATATGCTTGTCGACCGCGTCCTTTTCCTCAAACAGCTCGTAACCGTTGGCCAGCAGCAGTTCGTAAGTCTGCTCGTCCTTTCCTCTGGGCACCAGAAAATCCACGTCGCCCATAGAGCGCATTTCAGGGGACGGATAGTACACTGCCGCGGCCATGCCCTTGAGGATAACGGTGGGGATCCCGTTTTCCTTCAGCAGGGTCAGAAGCTCGTCCTGATCGTGCAGAAGATGATAAAAATGCAGACCCTGATGCATTGCCAGGCCTTCCCATCGGGTACGCACCTCCGCCGGGATGCTTTCCGGCAGGTCGGTCCCGGCGACAACGCCCAAAACGGCCTGCATCCGCAGCTCCTTCGTTACCGCTTCCCAGTCCGTATCGGCAGGGCAACTAATTTTCTCTCCCCACAGCGCCGAACGCAGCAGAGACAGTACGACCTGACTTATCTGATCCATGCTTTTTCCTCTTTTCGTAATGTCTGAACCGTGATCTTTCCGTCTGCGATCACCATTTGGCGATCTGACAGCGCCAGCGCGGCCGGACGGTGAGTGATCGCGATGCAGACGCGGCCCGGCAGCGCGTTCAGCCGTTCCAGCACGCGCTGTTCCGTCACCGCGTCCAGCGCGGAGGTCGCTTCATCCAGCAATAATACCGGCGCGCCGCTGAGCACGGCCCGGGCGATGCTGACCCGCTGCGCCTGACCCTCGGACAGGCCCGCGCCGCTTTCCCCCAGCACCGTATCGAAGCCATGCTCCAGCTGAGGCAGATATTCGTCCATGCAGCTGACGAACGCCGCCGTCTCCATGTCCTGCTCCGTCGCGTCGGGCGCGGTCAGCAGCAGGTTTTCCCGCAGCGTGCCGCTGAAAAGCAGATTTCCCTGCGGCACATAGGCGAACAGACCGCGGGTTTCCGCGTTCAGCGGGATTTCTTCCGACCCTGTTCTGAGCAGCAGCCGTCCTGAGGTTGGTTTGTAAATCCCCAGCAGCAGCTTGAGCAGCGTACTTTTGCCGATGCCGGAATTTCCCGTAATGGCGGCAGAACCCTGCAAGGGCAGCCGGAAAGACGCGCTGTCAAAGACGGTCGTGTCGTCATAGGCGAAGCACAGCCCCTCCGCCTCAATGCAGGTATCGGCCCCAAAGAGCGTCTGCACGTCTCGTTTTTGAACGGGAACGCCCGAAATTTCTTCCAGCTCCATCAGCCGCTCCGCGCTGGCCAGCATGGCCACATACTGAGGAATATAGCCGGAGAAGTTCAGAATCGGCCCTTCCAACTGGCCGGTCAGCTGCACCACGGCGGTCAGCGTACCGAAGGAAATTTCGCCCTGCATCAGCCGCAGCGCACACCAGACCAGCGCCGCGCCTTCCAGCAGGTAACAGGCCAGATACATGCCCGTGGTGCCCATGATCGAAAACCGCTGCTGCCGCATTTGCAGCTTCCAGCGGCTGTCCAGAATTTTCTTCTCGCGGGCTTCCGTTTCCGCTTCCACGCTCATGGCCTGCACCGCCAGCAGCTTTTCCATAATCTCCTGCACGAAGCCGTTGGCCTTTCCGTTGGCCTCCTGCATCTGCTTGTGCAATGTCTTAAGCCGCTGGCGGAAAAAGCCGGTCGCGCCGATAACGACAAGCCCACAGGCGACTGCCAGCAGGGTAAAGGTCGGCTCCATGGTGGCCATCATCCACACGGCGGAGACCAGCCGGGTCAACAGGGCGGCCACATTGGGAATCAGGGCGATCACACCGCCGTTGACGGCCTCCACGTCGCTGGTGAGACGGTTGACCAGTTCCCCGCTGTGATAGGCCGATACCGTGGCATAGTCGCCGTGCAGCAGCGTGTGCGACAGGCGCGTTTTCCACTCGCGATCCAGCGTGGCCCGCAGCCACCCGCGCAGGTATTGCGCCGAGGCGTACAGCACCATGATCCCCGCGACCACCGCCGCCAGCAGCAGCGCGGCCCGTGTCAGCTTTTCCGCCGACCCGCCCTGGGCGCAGTCGATCACCTGCCTGGTGACCATGGCGAACTCCACGCCCAGATAGGCGCGGGCCACTTCCAGCAACGTCAGCAAGATCAGGCCGGGAATATATCTTCGGTTGCGCTCCGCCAGAAAATGAAGCGTCGTTTTATGCTTCACTTTCTTCCATCCCTCCATATGATTTTTTCTTTCAAAGCCAGATAACGCAGATAGGGCTTCCCAAGCACGGAAAAGACGAAATAGACCCACTCCGCCTTTTGCGTTTGCAGGGCGCGCCAGAGCAGGCGGAAGATTCCACGGCATTGGATTCCATAGGAAGCGTTGTTCAGGAAAAGTTCGTCATCTATCTGCAAGCGTAAGATCAGCAGCTTGTCCTGCTTTGCTTTTTGGACTGACATCAATTTCAAAAAGTAATAGCAGACTTTTGTCTGATAATTGGAAATGACCTTCTCCATTGCCCTACGGGAGCCTGACAGCATTTCCGCATATGCGTTTTTTCTTTTTTGCAGACATTTCAGCTCGCCTAAATCTATTTTTTTGCTTAACGAGTAGGCGGTTGTGTAAAAATAATGATATAGACAATCGGGAATGATTTTCACGCGCTCGCAGTTTTTCCAGTTCTGCAGCACAAAAACGCCGTCTTCCCAATGCTTCATTTTTTCATCGAACATTGTTTTGACGCACCGTCTCCGAATCATTCGGTTCCAGACCGGGGTGGTGGTAATATGCATTTCTCCGCAGCAAACCGTCTCTTCCAAAACCGCCCGCGCCTCTGTCTGGGCGACGCTTTTTCTGTCGATTGCAACGTTCTGACCCGCAGGCATCAGCCGATACATGCAAATCACCATATCCACATCGGCGGCATTAGCCAGCATCGTCTGCAAAAAGGCCGGGTCATAGCTGTCGTCGCTGTCCAGAAAAGCGATCCACTCTCCCCGGGCCGCCTGCAGAGCCGTATTCCGCGCATGGGAAACGCCGGCGTTGGGCGTATGGAACACGCGAATGCGCGCATCCTCCTGCGCGCAGCGGTCGCAGACGGCCGCGCTCCCGTCTGCGGAGCCGTCGTCCACCGCCAGCAGTTCCCAATCGGGGCAGGTTTGGCTTTGCACGCTTCGAATGGCGCGCTCTACCGTCTTCTCCGCGTTATAAACCGGCATGATCACGCTGACGAGCGGGTGTTTTTCTTCCATGACAAACGCCCTTATTCCGCCACGCAGCCGATGTCCGTCAGCGGCTTCAGGAAAGCGTCCACGTCCTTTTCGGCCTGTTCGCGGGAGATGCCGTACTTTTTCGCCAGAGAATCCGCCAGCTGGTCCCGTCCGGCTCCCTGCTCCAGCTGCTTCCACAGCTCCACGCCGGTACCGTTCAGTTTGATCAACCCGTTCAGCCGCGCCGACGCTTCCCCGATGGCCACGACCACCTGATCCTTGCCGACCTTCCGCAGAACAAATCCCTCATTGATTTTCATAACCGTTCCTCCTTCAGTGCTTTGAAGCATTTTCTTTGGTCTTTCCATTCAGAAAAAACAGCTTTCCCGACACGGGCTTCCATGCCTGAAAGCTGCTGATCTGTCAAGGGTAACTGGAATATCGTTTTCCCCATGGCGCGCGCCATGCGCTCCGCTTCTTCGTCGCCCGCTTCGGCAATGGACAGATAGGCGTTCGCCTGTGCCATCAACGGCGCGAGATTCTCCGGCGGGTCTAACAGCTCCACTTCGTCGCAGACGTCGGCCAGCACGATGTCCCGCACCAGCCGATCCTGCCGGGAGCCTGTGCCCGCGATATGCCAGCGCAGCTCCGGCTTTTTCACCTTCCACCGGGCGGCCAGCTGCGGAATTTGCTGCGCGTCGTTGTCGCTGTCCAGACGGCAGACGGCCAGAATATCCGCCGTATCGGCCCCCCATGGTTCCTCCGTTTCCCGAGAAAGCTGCTGGTAATACGCCGTATCCAATGGCAGCGTGATCACCGTACTTTTGGGGGCGAGGGAGGGAAACAGGCGGCCAAAATCCTCGCGGATCGCTTCGCTGGCGCAGAAAATTCCTGTCAGCGCGGCATAGTGCTCGGCAAAGAAGGGGATATCCTCCGGCAGCAGATACTCCTCCGGCAGGTCGCAAAGCCAGACGTACCGCCGCTTGGCATTCAGCCCCTCCAACGCTGCCAGCGCCCAAGGGTGCAGCCCGTCCATGGCCAACGCCGCGTCAAAGGCTTCGACGGGAGGCGGAAGCGTCCTGCGCCACAGGGCATAGCTGCGCTGGGTGTAGGTAGGCGCGTTTTTGTCTTCCGAGCGGGGCTGCAGCGCCGCTTTCAGGTTCGGCTGAACGCAGGTGCAGTCAAACTCCTGCGGAAGCATTTGCGCCAGCAGCTCCGCCGGGGCTCGGTCGTGACGAGCTTCCGCGTCCAACGGCTGGGATGGAATCACCAACGCCAATTTTTCCAACTCGTCCACCTCAATCCTTTTCAAACGCGGACTTTTGGGGCAATACGCGTTCGAACAAATTCTTCAAATAGGCGCGTCTGGAAAGGTAGTCTACAGACCGTTCTCCTTCGTTCAGGCAGACGACGCGGTTTTGGGTGGAAAGAAGCGTTTCCTTGATTTTTTCCTTCTCCAAGTCCAATGAGATCGCCTGCCCGCCCTGACGCACATAGGGCACAAAGTTCCCGGAAGCCAGCTGCCAATACCGCATCAGCCATTCCGTATGATCTGACCATGTACGGAATTTTTGCTTGCTGGCATAGTTCAGGCGCACACGTGCCTTTTCCCACGCCGCTGCAAACGTGCTTTTCAGATAGGGCTGCGGAAGGTGCGGGCAATCGAAGCCCGGGAAATGGCGCAGGGACGCGGCCAAACAGTTGTCCGCCAGCACCTTGTCCGGGTAGCAGTCGGCGAACCATTGGTCTTTGTGCTGCGTCATGCAGGTCCGCAGGTCGAAGTGCTCATTCAGGCAGGAAATATTATTCCAGAGGATATAGCCGAAATTGTCGGTGCAGACCTCGGTGATGGGCTTGATATGCAGCTGATCGCAGGGTAAACCGTTTTGGAAATATTCCTCCGGGGCTGTTTCATCCAGATAAAAGAAGTCATCATTGGAAAGAATGAACTGCTCCGCCAGTCCGGGAATACGATGGATATTGAGCATAATGGCGCTGGAACTGAACGTGGGCAGATAGGCCCTCGGGATAAACTCGTCGTGCCGCACGACGTGCAGTTTCGGATGTTCCGTGTTCAGCCACGGGGGAAGATGGCCCCACGTGACAAAATGCACCTTGCGGATCCACGGCAGCGCCCGTTCCACGCCGCGGAACCAGTAACGCATCAGCTGCCAGTCGCGATACATCAAAACGCCGCTTTGCAATTCCGTCGGAACATAGCGCTGCCGTTCCTGCTGCCACGCCGGGTCGCTGCCATCCACCCACGGGCATACCAGATCAATTTCCACCATGCTTCATCCCTTCATAAGCCACAATGGGCGCCTGGCCGTCCAGATTGCAGGTGAGGACGTAAATGGGGACATTCTCCACAAACTGCTGCAGCATTTCCATATATTTTTCCTGATTTTCCGGCGTGAACCGATGCTGATACTCCCGCAGCAGCTGGGCGAAGGCCAGCGACGAATCCATACGCTGAATGGCATTGGTCTCTCCGTGCTTCAGGTAGCAAAGGCCCTTAAGGGGCACACTGGTATTTACCTGATAGCCCTCCTTTCCGCAGAAAGGTGTACCATAAGCCACAAAACCATCACCGTCTTTACGGACGATAGGATTATCTCCATTGATAATGCGTGCCCGATCGGGAAAGACTTTCAGCCAGAGCCGGGCCTGAGTGGTTTTGCCGTACCCGCTGGGGGCCGTCACCATGTACCCTTCGCCATCCATTTCCAGCAGTACCGCATGGAGCCACAGTGCGCCGAACAGCGGCAGCTGGCCGTAAATATTGTGGGGTGCCAGCGAAGCCTCCGCAACCTCCTTGCTCACTTTCTCATGTTCACGCTCCCAGAACAGCTGCTGTCCATAATCAATCAGCTGCTCGTCAGCTTCTATAACGAGATCCGGCTCACGGCGCGGTTCGCAAAGGTAGTCCTTGCATTTCTGCTTGATTCTATCATAGCGGTTGTTGACCTGTATCAAAAGCTTAGCGACTTCTATATAAAACATGGGTGTTCTTTCCTTCTCTTTTGTCAAGGGTGGAACCGCGGCAAAGCCGCGGTTCCACCTGGTTAACCATCAGGACACATGATGGCTTGGACCAGCCGCCACCACATAGTCGTTCTCGAAATCGACAACGACCGCCACAGGAGCTTCATACTTCATGGTCAGGTACCTCCTTTCCGATAGAATGTTTATGTACACTGCTCAGAGGGCCGAGCAGGATACACCGAATGGGGGCTGCGCTACTTCCGCAAAAAATGGTAAATCTTCTTTATCAGCGGCAGCAGCGGGGCCATGGCGACCCAGCACCGGGAAAACAGCCGATAGCCGAGGCTGTCCGCGGCCACGTAGCGCTTTCCCCGGTAAAAGCCCTGCATCACGCCGAAAATATCCCGGCGCGGCACGGTTTCCGTATAGCTGCTGTTGTCCCCGCGGATAAGGGTATCCTCGCCCCGGAGCCCGACGACCCGGTGCATGATGGCCTGTCCCTCCCGCCGGTACAGCACCACGTCATATTTGCGTATCTTCTCCGGCGGAACAAACACAGCACTGTCTATGTTCGGCCTTATCAGCGGCTTCATGCTGCCGCTGATGGGAGAACAGACGGTGTAGCCATTTTGCTGCAGGCTTTGTTCATGGGTCATTTTGAAAACAGACGCTTCCACGATTGAATCTCCTTTGAGGCGTCCCGAGATGTCTGAGCAGGACGCGCGCTAAAAAAACAATGTAGCATTCTACTTCAAACGCCTTTATTCCTGCTTTTGGGCATATCCGAAGAAGCGCGCCGTATCTGCCTTTGAGCCGTCTGCGAGCTTTGTCCGTGTCCTTTCCCGTCCGCCGCGGGAAGGGGGTTCGTTGATTCTTCTTCCTTTTCCTGCGTCCGATGTTGCTCGTCAATGAAGTCCAGCAATTCTTTGCTTTGGCTGGACGCCTTTCGGAAGAACAGAAAGCCGCTGTCCCGCAGCCTCGGCCAGTCCTTCTTTTCCGTAAAAAGGGTAACGTCCGCCGGGTACTCAAAATAGGTGAGGTTTTCAAAGTCCGTCAAATGCGGGCTTGCGACGGCCTTGCCCTTGGGCGTATGCGCTGCAAACGGCGAATTGTAAACGATCGTGTGGAAATAAGCCTCATCCGGCGCGTACATGGTGCGAAAATATCGGTTAAAGCCGGGATTTTCATCATGAAAGCGCACCAGATATTCCGCCAGCTTTCTCGTCACGCCAAACTGGGCGCAGCCCTGATAAATGTCCATTTTTTCGCCCGTCTGATTTCTGACGTAATTCTTTTTCCAATGAGGAATGCGGCCCGATCTCAAAAAGAGGATGGAATTGGCCTTGTGCCAAATTCTGGCCCACAGCTTTGTTTTCGAATCCAGAAACCAGTACAGCGAATACTTATGGGTCTCATGGGGATCGGCACATTGGGAAATGTTCTGCGCGAGGAGAAATTCCGTTTCGGTTTTTTTCTCCAGAAAGGCGTGGATTTCCCGATTCGTTCTGATCGGGTAATCCAGCCCCTGCAGAAGCACGAAACGGTCAAACGGCTGTCCTTCCCATAAAAGGGCGGCTCTGAGCAGCTGAACGGTCGCTTCGACGGCGGAATATCCTCCCCAATAGACCGGGATCCTCTGGCACAAAAAATGCGCCTGCGGCACGTCTTTCAGCGTCTGCTCGAAGGGCGCTGCGTCGCACTTGCCATCTACATGAATAAACGCTTCGTCATCCGTACCGCCGGTGATTTTTTTCGTCAGCCGCCGAATGTGCTCGGGGTCTGTATGGCAGAGAATGATATAGGCAATCCTCATCCGTTTCTCCTTTGGTTTTCAGACATTCGGAATGCCCTTTAATTCATTCTGAACGTAATCGGTGGTCAGAAGCTTCCGCACCGTCCCCTCCACATCCAGACGGGTGGTGTTGTGGCTGGTGTAGGCTTCGTCGGCCATCGTATGCACCTCGCCCTTTACCACGAACTTGTCATAGTTCAGGTCGCGGTTATCCGCCGCCACCCGGAAATAGCGCCCCATATCCTGACTGCGCAGGCGTTCTTCCCGGGTCATCAGCGTCTCGAACAGCTTTTCCCCATGGCGTGTGCCGATCAGTTGGGTGCCCGTGTCCCCAAAGAGCCGCTGGACGGCCTTGGCCAGATCGCCGATGGTGGACGCGTCCGCCTTCTGAATGAACAGGTCGCCGGGGTTCGCGTTCTGGAAGGCGAACATCACCAGCTCCACCGCTTCATCCAGATTCATCAGAAAACGGGTCATATTGGGGTCGGTGATGGTGATGGGCCTGCCCGCCTTGATCTGCTCGATGAACAGCGGAATGACGCTGCCGCGGCTGCACATCACATTGCCGTAGCGGGTACAGCAGATGGTCGTGCCTCCGCCCTCCGCCGCCATGCGGGCATTGGCGTAGATCACGCGCTCCATCATGGCCTTGGAAATGCCCATCGCGTTAATAGGGTAAGCGGCTTTGTCCGTGGACAGGCAAACTACGCGCTTCACCCCCGCGTCGATAGCGGCGTGAAGAACATTGTCCGTTCCGACAATGTTGGTCTGAACCGCCTGCATCGGAAAAAATTCGCAGGACGGCACCTGCTTCAGGGCCGCCGCGTGAAAAACGTAGTCAACACCCGGCATCGCGTCTCGGATGGACTGGGGGCTGCGCACATCGCCGATGTAGAACTTCACCTTTTTCGCGTTCTCCGGGTGGTTCGCCTGAAGGGCATGGCGCATATCGTCCTGTTTCTTTTCATCGCGGGAGAAGATGCGAATCTCCTTCAGGTCAGAGTCCAGAAAATGCTTCAGAACCGTAGAACCGAACGACCCCGTACCGCCGGTAATCATAAGGGTGGCGTTATCAAATGCAGACATTTCTTTCTCCTTTTCAAAAAACATTCCTGAGAAGAATCGCGTCCAGCATCAGTCTGACATTGGGCCGCAGATCTTTGATCAGCGCCGGAAATACCAGAATGGTGCTGATCTGCGTCAGCAAAGACGCCAGCGCGGCGCCGGACGCGCCCCACGGCGGGATCATCAGCGCATTCAGCACTACATTGGCGAGGGCCGCTCCCATATACAGGTATTTGAGATAATTCTGCTTGCCATAGGAGACGATCCACGCATTTCTGGCGACCCCCAGATAGGAAAAGGCGACGTACCAGGTAATGATCCTCAAAGGGGCGGCCGCCGGCGCGTACGTCTCTCCGTACAGAAACACAACGATGGGAGAGGCAAAGATCGAAAACAGCAGCGAGACACTCACCGACGCGTAAAACACGATAGCGTAGAGCTGCCGGTTCCTCCGTTCAAATCCTTCCTTATTTTCAAAGGACTGCAGAATGACGGGGTAAGACGAATCGATCAGCGCCGTCAGCAAAAACACCCAGGTGTTGCACAGGGAAACCGCCGTCGAGTAGAAGCCGACTTCCGCTTCGTTCATCACCTGCTTTAGCATGAATTTATCGGTGCTGTCATAGATTGACACCATCAGGCCCGCCAGAATAAAATGCCGGCTGCTGCCCAGCAGTTCTTTGGCTTTTCGGAGGGAGCAGGAAAACTGCGGGCCATGCTGCTTTTTATACAGGGCCAGCAGCACCATGGAAGCGACCAGATAATCAATGGACGTGGACACGGCGAACCATTCCACGCTCTTTCCCGTAAAAAGAAGCCAGACTTTATAGGCCGAGACGACGGTGTAGGAGATTGCAGTAGCGATGGCGGCATATTTGGACTGCAATTTGCACTGGAACCAGTAGTTAAGCGTGTCCATCACCTGAAAGAGAACGCCGACCCCGCAAAGTACCACGACCCAATGGGTCGTGGTCTCTCCCCGATCCACGATCAGCGTGATGCACACCATCATGACCAGCGACAGCGCGCTGGAGATCGCCCGCAGGATGATCGCCGAGCCTATGGTTTCCCCTTCTTCTTCCGGGTGATCGACAAAATTTTTGACGATCACGGAATTGATTCCCAGGGTGCAGAAAGAAGAGAAAAACGCCGTATAGGTGGCCGCATAGTTGATCAGCCCATAGTTGCCCGGCCCCAGATACCGCGCCGTCAGCAGGCCCACGACAAACGCCAGCGCCATATGATAAACGCGCCCGCCGATCAGCCAGCCGGCATTTTTCGTCACTTTACTTTTCAGGATCTTCTGAATCTTCATCGTCAAGCTTCCGAATCATTTTTGCTGGTACGCCTCCCACCAGCGTATTGGGAGGCACGTCTTTGACCACACAGGCGCAGCCCGCGACCACGCTGCTGCTTCCGATCGTCGTATTTCCAAGGATGGTAACGCGGCCGCCGATCCAAACGCCGTTCCCTACTTTCTGGTGAAACACAAGGCCTTCGCCCGCCCGCCTTTCCGACGTTCCGATCTGGTGCCCTCCCGTCTGAAAGGTGACTTCCGGCCCAATATCGCAGTTGTCACCGATTTCCACCGTGCCGTTCCCATTGATTTTCAGATTTTTCCCGAGCCAGCAGTTCCGCCCTACCTTCAATTTTGCATAGCATTCCATCGGCCCGACGACTTTGGTTCCTTCTCCAATGGAATATCCAATCGAGTTGAGCCATCTTCTTTTTGTTTCAAAGAAGCAGGGTCTTGTTCCGGTCAGTACGTGATTCACTAGAAAGAGAGCCGTTCTTCTTTTCAGGGAGCGAATCGGATGCATACGCTTTCCACCTTTAATGTTGATACCAGTCGTTTTTCAAAATCGTCGCTTTACTGCACGGGCCGTCTAGAAATAGAGAATCCGTATTTTCGTTTTTGAGCAATTTCTCTGTCAATGTCAGAAAACGTTCCGCGGCAGTCTCGGCGTTCCACAGGTTTATCATGGTTTCATACGCATTTTCAGCGATTTTTTTTCGAAATGCCCCATCCTCCAAAAGTCTCAATACCTGTTTTTCCAAGTCCAACTGATTTCCGTTTTCATAGATCAGCCCATTCTCTCCATTTTTGATCAGGAACGGCACAGAACCGATGGCATGGCTTGCCACCACGGCGCAGCCGCTGTTCATGGACTCGTTCAGGACGGCTCCCCAGCCCTCGTTGAAGTCGCTGGTAAACAGGTAAATGTCTGCTTTTTCCATATGCCTGCGCACTTCTTCCGGCGGCATCGCGCCCAGCATCTCCACGCAATCCTCCAAGCCTTTCTCCCGAATTATGTCATGAAGCTGCATCTCCATTTCCCCGTTGCCGATCATGCTCATGCGGAAAGAGTATCCTTTTTCCTTCAGGGACGCCGCCAGCTGAACAGCCGCTTCCGGGTGCTTCCATCCGATCAGCCTGCCGGCCCACAGGATGGAAATCCGGGAGTGTTCCTCTCCGACCGATGCAGCCGACTGCTTTTTCTCCATCAATTCGGACACATCGTATCGTTTGACTTCCGGGAAATATCCCCACTTGTAAGTTCGGCCGACATAGTTATGGAAAATCGCCGCATCCGCAGGCGTATAAGCGCTTGCGCACAGCATATACAGCGGATAGCGCTGAAAACGGCCGTGATGGAGCCAAGCCCCTGCCGCCGCGTGCGGAAGATTTTGCAAAGTCAACCCTGTCTTGTAAAACCGTTCCGCGTATTTGAAGGTGAGTTTTTTCGTTTTCAGTCGGGGAAGAATGTAGGAATCAGGAGCGCTTCCGATAATGACAACATCCGCATCATTGACGGCTTCATGCGCCTTCTGCTCCTCTGTTTTGTCACGGTAGGTATATATGATATAGTCCGCTCTGTCGCTGTTCCACCCCATAGAAAGTCTTTCTTCCTCTATAGGCTGCGTTGCAATGAAAACAAAATCACCTTCCAGCATTTTGTACATCTCATCGCAAAACGGTTTTTGATGCGGCGACATATAACATGAAATAAAAACAAGCTTCATAACTACTCTTTTCTGGCATTTGCCAGTATCATCAGTCCTGCTGTCAGGATGTTCATTCCCATTGCTCCCGCCACCACAGCTGCTTCAAAGCTTCCCATGACGATGACCGACATGAAACCGCATAAGGCATAATAATTAAAAACATTCATCGGCTGAGCAGCCGCTTTTCTGCATACGCTGTAGATCATATACAAAAATAAAATAAAGGGAATAACACCATACGAACAAATAACATCCAAATGGGTATTATGCAGCTGGGATGCACCGGTTCCATGGCTGATTCCGGAGTAATTTCCAAGAATCAAATGTGTCTTTAACGATTCAAGAGCCGGATTCCACACAGCCAGTCTCGAGTCAAGCCCCTTTCCATCAGAAACAAGAAACGAAAAAATTCTTTGAAACCACCATGCATTCAAAAGATAACGATAAACGGCAACCAGCAAAATAGGGACTGTAACAACAAGTAGAATGAACACCGGCTTTTGGGCGATATATTTCTTAAATATTTTTCCGATCAGACAAATGCAGACAAAGAAAAAAAGCCCGATCAAACAGGAACGCGCCTTGGTCTGAAAAATCAGCCAATTCAAAGCAGCAAATAAAGCAACTGAAAATAGTCGGATAATTGGCCGCTTCTTTTGATCGATTATAAACAACAACGTATAGATCGCCAAATGAAGCAGCCACATTCCTGTAAAATTCGGATTCGAAAAACCCAGCGTAATGCCTCCGCCATAGGTTGTTGTATTTCCAAACAAAAAGAAGGAACAAACAAGCATCGCAGCGCAAATAACCGGGATTTTCTCAACGTTTGAAACCGTTTGAGCAGAAACCGGGTCTTCAGTTGAAAAATACAGCATCAGTACAAATGCCGAGAACATGATTACTTTTTTGAAGTAATCAAAACCCATACTTGCATCGTTCGACAGCAGCCCATTGACAAGAACATTTATGACTGCAAGCACAATCAAAAGAAGCGGGTATATTTTGAACTTTTTTATTGCAGCACGCTTTATCACGTACAGCAACAGGACAATAAAACTCAGCGCAAAGCAAAAGGAGATAGCAGCATTTTGTCTTAAAATCGTAAACAAAACGATGAATGCCACCAAAATGATCTCTACTAATGCACAGTCTGAAAAATCAAATTTATTTTTTATTTTCATTCCATACGCTCCGCTTGCGTCAATTCAGTATATAGTTCTATATACTTTTGTGCCATCGTACTTTTTGCATAAGTCCGATGGGCTTCTTTTTCAAGTTTCATTCGATCAAATTTGAAATTCAGCATTTCCTTTGCTGCATCCGTTAGTTGTTCTATATCCCGTGGTTCTACAAACCGGCTATAATTCTCCAATGATATTTGCTCAGGCGCTCCCGCCTGAAAGCCTATCACCGGCGTGCCGCAAGAAAGGCTTTCAGCGCATACCATAGAAAATGTTTCCCTCTGACTGGTCAGTACTGTTGCATCTGCCATGGAATAATACCTTGCCAGAAGCTCTTGGGAATCCACATTCCCCAAAAGAACCATATTGGCCGGCAATTCAAATGAATCTATGACCTGCCCTGCTACCAGAAAGCACACCTCCGGCATCCTTTTAGCCAGCTCGATCACATAGTACCCGCCCTTTAGATGATCAGGGTCTGCACTGAAGGCAGGAGTAGCATGGAAGACCACTTTCTGATTCTCGCAATGATGTTTTTTTCTCAGCTCCGTCCCATCATAAATTTTGAATATGTCTGTGTCCAAACCATTGTAAATCACCTGATGCCGCTTGTCCGCCAAAATTGAGGCTTTTGACGCCCTTTCCATAAGCCAGGGGGAAACAGATATGACAGCAAGTTTCCTGCTATCAAATCCATCAAAAGCAGCTTTCATTTTTCGCCACATATACCTTGACGGATCGCCAAACAGAGATTTCAGTTCCTTCTTATACATGGGACAAATCGTTTGCCCGCAGCCCGTTTTCCATTGCGTACAGTCTAATGCAAGGCTACAACCGCCAGTATACATAAACTCCGCATGTAAAGTTAAAACGGTAGGAATGCCGTTCTGCTTTAACCAGTTGATCAGTTTATATATATTCACAAAATAGCCATTCAGGCATTGAAGATGCACGATGTCAGGCTTTTCTTTTTTGATCCGGTCGATCAAAACTTTTGTACCAATAGGCGCTGCTTCATATGGATGTCCAATGACTCTTGACAGCACTTTCCAACCCTTTGCTTCTATTTCGGTACAGGTTTTGAATACAGAAATATCATCTGTTTTTTGCCTCCTGCCATATACAACAACGCTTTCTATCCCTCTTGCTGTTAAACATTCATGCAGAGCTTTTGTAATTTTTCCAGTGCTTCCGTAATCATATACGCAATTCACTTGTAGAACTTTCATTGGCTCTTTCCTAGGCAAGTATTTTTTGCTTCTCAACTGTCCGTTCCAAACATTGATAAAGCTTTTCAGCATTGACCTCCGGGTCATGATTTCGAGCGGCTAACGCTCTTGCGTTGCCCATAATATGTTCCCGCAGCTTTCCGTTCGATAAAATTTCCGTCAAGCCTTCCGAAAGCCTGTCCGTCTGCGTTATTACGTATGCAGCATCGTTTTCCTTCAGGTAGTCGATCGAGGCAATCCCCTCCGGCCCATATGCCAGCAGGCACGGGCCATACATCAGGGACTCTGCGATCTTGGTCGATACAGAAAAACGAACCAGTTCCATCATGGCGGGGTCAAAAGACTCTGCATGAATCACCATCAGACTGCTGCTCATAATCTGGGGAATCTGTTCTGCCGAAACAGCTCCATGAAAGCAGATCCCGCGGGCATTCTTTAACGGCTCAATGAATTGCGCTTCCTGTGAACCCGAATACACATCTATCACGTTCGGAAAACCATCCCTCTTTACCTCCGAAAGTGCTTTTCCCATCTCCAGCAGTGACTGATAACGTCCGCAGCTCAAATTGCCAATATAGGAAAGGTGGCTGGCGGCAGGGTCAAGCGTCAGTTTCCGTTTGTCCGCGGACGTATGCAACGTAAAGCAGCTTTTTTGAAAGAGAGCGCTATACGCTTTGTTCATCCCATCGCAAATCGTAAAAACAGCCGCGCAATCCTGCATCGTCTTCCGAACCGCTTTCATAAAATGCCTTTGGCGGATATTTCCCAAAAATTCTCCCTGATTTCGATTGTGGATAAAGAAATCATCCATGCACACCATGACCAGCGGCCGGTGTAAATACTGCGCAATTTCATCCGCCACCCGGTAGGCAAACGCGCCGTCCCCCGGAGCTAAGAAGACCACATCCGGGTCAATTTGCTTGAGCCAGCCCAGCAGCTTTTCATTTTTCCAATGGCTGCATTTCCAAACGGCGTCTCGGGCCAACAGCATCCACGCCTTATGCGCCGCCCCCATCTTGTACGCTCCGTCAGTTTGGCCTTTGTCGAATGCAGCTTTTTCCGCGGACTGAACCGTCCTTTTGTCAAAGGAGGTTCCCCGGACGCTGCGATTCCAAATCGACTTCATCGCATCCGCGTCTGAAAAACGATAATAACGTTCGCAGACCTCCGCATTTTCAGGCGTTCCCTGCCGCAAAAACAACTGAGCAACATCGCCGGAAGGGAAACCCTTAAAGTATCCCATCAATGTTTTGCCCATGTTATTCGTGCTGCTCAGAACCGGCTGGCTCACAATTAAAACTTTCATTTCAACAATTCACAAAAAAATCGTCTACATCCATATCAACTTTTCTCATAACCAAATACTTGCTATTCAAGGCCTCGGCATAATCTTTTTGGGTTAAAATGTCCGGGCTGTTGGCTCCTTTTTGAAAACGCACATATGTCAGGAAATCTGTGTTTTCATTAGCATAGGGCGACAGCATGACCAGCGTATGAAAAAAAGATTCATCCGGGCAAACGGCATTCCTATAAAAATTGTAATACTCTTCATGTTTTTCCAGATATTCTTTCATCCATTCAACTGTTTCACGATTCAGCGCCCACCATGCGCTTCCAAAGTAAAATTTACATTCAAGTTGATGGCGCAGAAAAATCTTCCAAGTTTTATTATATCCTCCCGTGATTTCAACATAAGCTCTCTTTACGACTTTCTGCCATAATTTTCTGCCGATTATTCCTAAAGGAAAATACAGCTCGTTTCTTTTATCCAAGCTGTTTCTCTGTTTGGTTCCGTGATTTGTGCTATTCCAGAACTGAACAAAATTAGAACCCTTATGATTCTCAAAAAAATCTACGATTTTTTCTACTGCAACCAGCGGCCAGTCTTGCCCGCTGATCAGCCAATAATAGTCGTATTTTTCCGTGGAATATGCCGCCGTCAAAAGGTTTAAGGTTGCTGTAACCTGTGAAATCTGCGCCCATTCCACGGATACACGCTCGCTTTCTGGGAGCACATACACGTTTTTCCTTTTGATGATCTGATCGGCAAATTTCTGCTTTTTGTCAATATGAACAAAGCAATCCACGCTGGGATGATCCAGTCTTTCCAGCAGTCGATTGATCTGTTCGGGATTTTTATGACATTGAATCAAGATTGCTAACTTCATATTTTTCTTCCTTCTAAATAAAATGATATCTGTCAGGAAAGATCACAAATAGTACTTAACAACGCCGTTTACCGCGTATCTCACAAATGCCCACACACTTGCAGCCAGATTGAGCTTCAGTGCTTTTCGGTATATGTTCCACCGTTCCTTCGCCGCATTTCCTTTTTGACTGGATCTGGAACCCGTCACCTGCCGGTAGTGCATCAGCACCTTCTGGTCGCCACATGCGGTCGGACAAATTTGAAGCAGTTCCATCCACAAAACATAATCTTCGTGATAAAATTCCGCCTTGAAGGGATGGGCCTGCATCAATTCCGTCTTGATAAAGCTCGTTGAGCAGCTGATAACGCTGGACGCAAGCATCTTGTGAAAGTTTGTCTGCTGCGGTACAATAAACGGCTTTTTGATCGAATGATTCTGTTCGTCTATAAAATCATAGGAGCAGTACACAATGTCCGCTCCCTTTTGTGCGAGAGCAAGCTGACGTTCCAGTTTGTCCTCCGTCCACAAATCGTCATTATCCAGAAGCGCGATATACTCGCCTTTGGCCTCCGCGATTCCTGCGTTTCGCGCATTCGCTACACCAACATTGTGCGCCAATGCAATGATTCGAATGCGGTTGTCGCATTGCGCTTTCTGCTGAATCAACTGCAGAGAATCATCCGTGGAGCAGTCATCTACTACCAGTAGTTCGAAGTTTGGATACGTCTGGCATAGCACACTGTCGATCGCCTGTTCCACAAAAGAACGTCCGTTATAATTGGGCATCACGACAGTGATAAGCGGCTGCTTTGCGACCACCATCTTCTCTCCTTCTCTCCACAAAATTCTTCACCATGCATAAACGATCTACGCCGACTTTTTCTCCGCCACCACGGCCTTCGCCGCCGTTACCTGACCGAGCTGTACGCCTGCCGTGCGCTCCTTCATGAACATAATTTTCACAGTGGCGAAGATGAGCTTCAGGTCTTCGCCGAGGGACATATTGTTGATATACATCAAATCCATTTTGAGCTTGTCCCGGGGCTCCGTGTTGTAGCGCCCGTAGACCTGCGCCGTGCCGGTCAGGCCGGCTTTTACCTGCAGACGCAGACTGAACGCGGGCATTTCCTGTTCATACTGGGCAGCGATCTCCGGGCGTTCCGGGCGCGGGCCCACGATGCTCATGTCGCCCTGCAGAATGTTCCACAGCTGGGGAAGCTCGTCAAAATGAACCGTCCGTATGATACGGCCGACCGGGGTAATGCGGCTGTCCTGATCGGCGGCAAGACGGGCCACCCCGTCCTTTTCCGCGTCCACGCGCATGGAACGGAATTTCAGGATTTCGAAGGGCTTTCCGTCTTTGGTCAGGCGAACCTGCCGATAGATCACAGGGCCGTTGTCATATGCCTTAATGGCAATCGCCGTTATCAGCATCACCGGGCTGGCAATCACCAGTCCCAGAGCCGCCAGCAGTGCATCCAGTGTGCGCTTGGCAAAGGCGTATTCCGGGCGCAGCACGGCGCGTCTGGCGCTCATGATGGGGATGCTGAAGGATTGCAGATGCTTTGCGCCCGCAATGATCACGTCTCCTGTGTGAGGGATAAAGTAGCAGTCGATGTCCTTGTCAATACACGCCTTCACGATTCCGTTCCGCAGGGTGGCCTCAATGCCGGAAACGATCACCGCCTGATAATCGTTCAGCTTCGGCAGAATTTCGTAGATCGTTCCGGGGGATTTCATCTTTTTCTGTACGTCAAAACGGTTCTCAAAGGACACAATTTCGTTCAGCTTTTCAAAATCATCGTCCGTTTCGTAGAGTACCAGCGTTTTCATCGGCGGATGCAGCCGGAAATACAGCTTGTTGGCCCAAAGACACCAGGCGGCGCTGACGATCGTCTGTCCGCAGAAGGCGGCAAGCACCGGCCAGACGGGCAGCAGCCGCAGCCGAATCAGGCAGGCAAACAGATAGGTAATGGCGCTGCTGAACAGGTTAGCCAGCGTTTGGGCATAAAAGACTTCTCCCGCCCGATACATTCCGATCTTGTAAGCGTTATAAGTCCGAAACAGAAAAATGGAGAACACCATATAACAGGCGCAAATCGCCAGACTCATGGTTTGCGCATCGGGCGTATCAATCAGCGGCGCGCACCACAGAAGCCACGCCGTCATTATGATCCCGGTATTCAGCACAAAATGCACAAGACTTATGCATCTCATTTGAATGGATCTACGCATCTTGATCATATGGGAATCACACACTCTCTTTTCTGCTTTGTTGAAGGAAGTTCATCGGAGAAGGATGATGCAGATATGATTTGAAAAGATAACCGATCAGAAAAATCGGACAAGACGGTCGGCGTATTCTTCGCCAAAACGATGGGAAAGAGTGGAATAAGCGCTTTTCATGCGCGTTTTGCGGGTCTGGCAGTTGTGGCTGTCACTGGCCACAATATCGATCATTTCGTCTCGAAACCACTTGTGCAGCCGCAGGTTTTGAAGCGGCCCCATTCCGTCAAGGACGGTGCTGCAGTTGACCTGACAGAGAACGTCGCTTTGCCGTTTGAGGCGGTACAGCCGGGAAAAGGTCAACGCTCTATACCGTTCCACATGGGCCAGAACGGGAACGTAGCCGTTTCGTTCCAGCAGTTCAACGGCTGCGGCAATCTCTGAATAGGAGATTGCCGGAGAAAATTCAATCAGAACATTCCGCGTAGAGCCAAGCGTCGGCAGCGGATGGCAGGTCATATACTGCTCCAACGCCGGGGTGTACAGAATTTCCGCCCCGGCCCAGAGGTTCATGGCATAGCTGCGGAGCTGGCAATAGTCGCGTGCCTCGGCCAGACGCCGCTCAAAGAGCGCTTCGTCAAACGGATGAACGCCGGGCGTCCTATGGGGAGTGGCGACCAGCGTGGTCACATCGTCCTGCCATGCTGCATCCAGCATCGCCTTCATTTCCTCCTGCGTCTTCGCGCCGTCATCCACGCCATAGACGAAGTGAGAATGAACGTCTGCAAATTTCATCATTTTGTTCTGGAAACAGCTTACTTTCCGCGACGAGTCGTCTTATCATACGCATTGTAGCCATAAGAATAATAAGACTTGTAATAATACTTCTTGCTGAGATAGTTATCGAGCTTCACCATGTTCAGCACGGTGCCCAAAATGGGGCACCCTGTCTGTTCCAGTTGTTCTTTGACTTTAACCAATTCCTGCCGGCGAACCCCGTCGTAATTCACCACGATCAGCGTTCCATCGCAGGATTTGGCGATTTCTGCCGCATCAATGATCGCTCCCAGCGGCGGAGCGTCCACGATCACATAATCCGCCCTTTGGGCAAGACTGTCCAGCAGCTCGTCAAGCCGGGGCGAAACCAGCAGCTGCAGGGAATTGGACACTTCCCGCCCCACCGGGATCATATAGGCTCCCGGAATGTTGGTCGAATAGACGATCTCATTTTCGGAAGCCATCCCCGCCAGATAATGGGCCAGCCCGGACGGCTTCTCCTGCTGAAACTGCACTCCGTATTTCGAACCGATCATGCTGCGGCGCAGGTCCGCGTCCACCAGCACGACCGTTTTTCCCAGCTTTGCCATCGTCCGCATGATGTTCATGGAAAGAAAGGTTTTGCCTTCCGACGCGTGGCAGCTGGTCAGCATGATTTTCTTTACATTTTCGCCTGCAAAGGATAGATTGGTGCACAGCGTATTCACCGCTTCGCTGCAGGCATAGCTAAGGGGCGGAAAGTGCCGGATGGTCAATGCGTTCATGCTTTTTTCCTTGCCGCCCTTTCGTTTTTATTTTTTCTGCCGTCAGCTTCGTTTTCAATCGGAACGACGGCCAACGTTGCCAGACCGGTGTATTTGCGGATGTCGTCCGCCGTTTTATAGGTATCGTCGGTGAACGTGCGAATGGTCACAATACCGGCTCCCAGTACGAAGCCGAGCAGGAAACCAAGCATGATGTTCTTTGTCTTATTCGGCCCCACGGGATTTGTGGGAACGAGTGCAGTCGACATAATGTTGGGCTTGTCCGTCGCCATGGTATCCGCGATATATTGGCTGGCTACCTTCGCATATTCATTGGCAATGGCGGCGGCTTCCTCGGGGGAAGGAGAAGTCACGGTAATATCCAGCATACGCGTGCCGCTGTCGTTCGCCACGGAGAGCATCTTTCGCATCTGGGCATAACTGTAGGGAAGGTTCAAATTGGAAATGACTTCCTCGTGAACCTCCCACATTTTGAACACTTTGATATAGTCGCTGGTCAGCGCGGTGCCGATCTGCAGATCGGACATATTGATGGCCGAATCCTTGCGGCTCAAGACGTAGATTGTGGAAGTCGCCTGATACGTGGGCGTGATGCAAAACACGGTGTAAGCACCGAATGCAACGGCAAACACCAGCGCAAGGCACAGGATCAACTTCCAGCTGCCCAGCAGACGATACATCAATTCGACCAGATCGATCGTTGCAGCGTTTTCCGTTGGCTGCGCCGATGATGCGGCAGAGAGTCTGTTCCGTTTCTCTTGCTGATCTGCCATCTTCCGTTTCTCCGTTCTGCTCCAAAAATAGCGGTGCAGGGAAAGCGGCGGATCACACTTTCCCCGCGAACCGCGTCAGCCGCTTACTTTCGCAAGCAGCAAAACGCCTTTCTCAATCGCCGAAGCGGCCTCGGGATTTCTTTTGTCCGAACCTCCCGGCGGCTTTCGCCCGGCTTCAAAAAGCGGCGCGGGGAAAATGGCGGATCACATTTTCCCCGCAAGCCACGTCAGTCGCTCACGATTGCGAGCAACGCAACGCCTTCCTGAATGGCCAGCACGGTTTCGGGATCCAGTTCCGTCTGAATACCGGCAACCGCTTCTTCCGACTCGGGCGCAATGCCGACGCCCTCAAACGCTTTCCAGGAGACCGTGTTGGTTCCGTCCGCGTTTTCCGTTACCATGCCGATCATTACGGCCACTTTTTCGTCCACTTCATAGGGCGTAGCAAGCCAGATTTTGGTCGTCACGGTTCCATAGGCAATGTCGTAACCACCGGCAATGATGGGCACATATTCGAACACGTTCAGTTCGTCAGCGCCAACGATAGACTTCAAATCCAGTTCTTCTCCGAAGTAGGCTTCGACGCTTTCCGCCGCAGCCAGCTTGGCAATCTCTTCCGTGCAGATTTCCACACGTTCCTGATTGTTCGTCTCATCCGCCGTGACAATGCGGATGTAGAAGCCGGAATCTTCCGGGTCTTTCTCGGGGTCCGCCTCAATCCACTGCAGATCGGCCGTCGTCTTGCTGGGAACGCTCTCCGCCAGCGCGGCAACGGAGGTCAGGCACAGCAGAAGGGCAAGCATCATGCACGTAAACTTTTTCATACGAATCATCCTTCCTTTTTCGGCGTTGGGCTGAGCCGCACCATTTATCGCAAATGTCCTTGAGGACACTTACTTCGCTTCTTCATAAAACAAATCGAGCACCGCTTCATACAGCGAAGCTTCATCAGCGTAGAACTGCATAAATCCGTCGCTGCCGACCCTGTGTTCGCCGGAAATCTCCAACGGTTCGGATCGAATGTAATCCTTGACCGTCCACGCGGTGTTAATCAGCCGACCCCGGCTCATGCTGGTAGTCAGGTAGGGGGACAACGCGTCAAAAAGAACCCCCGAGAAATTCTGATCGCTTTGCAGCCGCGTATCCAGCTGCGCAAACAGCTTAGCCATATACTGTTCCTGACGCGCCATACGGGCTTCGTTCGTGCCGATTTCAAGGTTTCTTCGGCTTCGCACATAGATTTCCGCCTGATCGCCATGCAGCGTTATCGTTGCACCCTGCGCCATTTCCGAATCCAGTGTGGAGAAATCATCCTCCAACGTCACCGTTACACCGCCAGCCATATCGTTCAGCGTGGCAATGCCGTCCAGATTCATCGCCAGATAGAAATCCACCGACGCCCCCAGCAGCAAGTTGGAGACGGCTTCCACGGTCAGTTCGCAGCTTTCCGCTTTTCCGTCGCCAAAGCCGTGGGAAAGCGAGAGCTGTGCCGTGCGCACACCCGAGCGGTTTCCCAGCACGCCCAGCACCGTAATGGGGGTCATGGTGTCGCGGTCGATGGGCAGCCGCTTTACCGTTTTGCCAACGTCGTCGATCACCAGCAACTGCAGGAAGTCCGCCTGTCCGCCGGTTCCGCCGCTGTCACGATCAACGCCCATCAGCAAAATCGAAGTCAGGCCATTTCGCTGCCGGTAGACCGTGCCGTTATACGTCACCGTCGTATCGCTTGCCTTGCGATCCTGATAGTTGCCTCGGGGTTCCGGTTTTCTGGAGCGTTCCTCCAGCCACCGTCCCCCTCGATAAAGCCCCGCCATAACGACGACAGCCAACAGCAGAATACAAATCGCCTTCCATTTTGCCACAGGCTCTTTGCCATTCCGTCCCAAGCGTATGCCTCCCGGTTTACTGAATGGATTCGATCAGCTCGAATCCCAACCACACGGAAATTTCCTTCCCGTAAAAGGAAAGAACGACTTGACCGCTCTTGCCGTGTTTATCCACCCGTTTGATTTTGCCTTCCATGTCCTTCAGCGGCCCGGAAATGATTCGGATTCGGTCGTTTTCTTTATATGCCTGTGAAAAACCCAACAGCCCATCATACTGGAAAAGCCATTTAACGAACCGTTCATCCTCGCCCTGCAGCTGCCACATACCATCATCCGTAGACAAAATCCGTATGATATTTTGTCTCGGAAATTCGACGGACGGTTCCATGGTTGAAGGAGCCTCAAAAAAGACATAACTGGGGAGAAGAATCGCTTCTTCCTGTGTTTTGACCTTTTTGCACGTCCGATACTTCAGTTGACGCATGGCGGTAGCGCGCACGTCTGGACAGCTGGTTTGAATCTGATCGACGATGCTTTGTTCCTTGCCGGTGATGCAGAAAAGACAGCCGAAAGACCTCTCCTGCGGCTGTTCGTCTTCTGTCTCTGGTATATGCCCCGCCAATTCGTCTTCGCGCATAGCTTCGCCTTCCGATCTTCCAGCCCGAACTACGTACATTCGGCTTTCTCGGCAGCTTGCTCCTTCATATGCCTCATCGTCTTCCGTACCGCTGAACCCAGTCGTGTATTTCCAGCGATGATTTGTTTCTCCAGTAAAGGGGGCCTTCAACATATTGACATTTTCTTAATTACTTTCAAGATTCACTCATACGGAGTATAATAATGTCAATACGTTCACTACCACAAAATTTTTGATTCTGCGATAGCAGTGGATGAAGTAAAAAAAATTAGAAATCTTTTACCATCCATCTGGATATTATACTTAGGAAACTTTGCTGTGTCAAGACTCTTGCATCCAATCGACCTATTTTTTAGTAAGCGCTGAAAGCATTGTGCCATAAGACTTTTTTGTTCGCCGCTGCGATTTCCTTTCGAAATATGCCGGCTATGCGGTAAGCCGTCAAATTTACCGTCAAAACAAGGATTTGGAACACAACATCAAGGAGGTCGAGTATATGCCCAGACATGGAGAAAATATCTATAAACGCCGGGATGGCCGCTACGAAGGACGGTACGTCATAGGGAAAACAGCATCAGGAAAAACTAGATTCGGCTATGTTTACAGCTATCAATATACAGAAGTACGAAATGAATTGCTTCAAAAAAAGGCGGCTCAGCTCCGAACACTGCCCCCCAAAAGATCGCACAGTATTCTTCTGGCGGACTGGCTAAAACAGTGGCTTGAAAGTGAAATTCTTGGCAGCGTGAAAAACTCATCTTACCAGACTTATTTCCGGCAGATCCGCGTTCATTTGCTGCCAAGGCTTGGGCATTTTGCTTTATCTCAGCTAACGTCCTCTGTCATTTATGAATTTATCTCTCACCTAGAAAATACGGGTTTATCTTACCGAACCGTCAAGGGAATCTATCGCATTCTGAACGCTGCCTTGCGTTATGCGCAGGAGACAGGCCTGATTCCTCTGAATCCGTGCCGAAGGATTAAAATCCAGCCTCGAGAAGCTGTAGAACAGCGTGTTTTAAGCCGCTCCGAACAGGAAAAACTGCGAAAAGCCTCTCTGTCGCAGGATGACCTGCCAACCTTATTAAGCCTTTATACTGGAATGCGTTTAGGCGAGGTATGTGCCCTTAAATGGTCAGATATCAACTGGGAGGAAAAGACGATCACGGTTAAAAGGACAGTGCAGCGCACAACCGCCTTTGACCGTATCACTGGCAAACGAACAATGCTAGTGATCGGAGCCCCTAAATCCAAACGTTCTCATCGTACCTTGCCAATTCCTGATTTTCTATTTGAAATTCTGAAAACAACCTTTAGCACATCCAATGCTGCTGATTCATTTCTCATTGGAAAAGGTTCTCATGCAGCAGAACCGCGCACGATCCAGCGACGTTTTCAAAAGAAAATGCAAACGCTTGGTTTTAACGGAGTACATTTTCATACACTTCGTCATAGTTTTGCTACACGTTTAATGGAATTTGGAATTGATATACAAACAATCAGTATTCTTCTTGGACATCAATCTCCGAAAACAACACTGGATTTTTACGGCCACAGTCTCTTAGAGCAGCAATTCTATGCTGTTTCCCTGCTCTCTGCCTGCTGATAGGCCGTCAAAAGCCGTAGAGAGATTCCAGAAATCAAACTGGAATAACATTTTTTTAATATCATAAATTCAAAAATTTTACGATAATTTTATACTGGATTGATTGAAGCAACCATGTCTGTGTTGGTCTTGCCTATGTGGATTGCGTCGCTTTATGCAATGAAATGCTGTCAATCCATTTTTAAGAGAATGCAATTCTAAGACTACTTATGTGCTTTTCAGCAGGCCTCAGATTTTCCGTCAACTGTAATATATGAGGCATATAATTGTTATAGGCAATGACAAAAGATATAGCCAGTTTGCGTAGGTATGAGCTATACCTTTAGGGGGCGTACTTTGCAAATATAATCAGATATGATTATCAGAAAAGAGATAGATATAGAAATAAAATGGAAAGAGACAGCGAGATAATGGCTTTAATAATGCAGAAAACTACCTTAGCGAATCATTTTTATCTTCTATAATTCAATGAATTGCTAGATCAATTTCACCGATCTGGTGACAGACTTCTTATACCGATTGTGGGAGTCCCCCATATTACACAAAAAGACCGCATACTTGATACTAAGTATGCGGTCTTAATGGCTCCCCAGGTAGGACTCGAACCTACAACATTTCGGTTAACAGCCGAACGCTCTGCCATTGAGCTACTGAGGAATATGGAATGCGGCAGCGATCTACTCTCCCGGGCCGTCACCAGCCAAGTACCATCGACG
>ERZ827150.724-NODE-724-length-46723-cov-54.367447_pt1 | contig 46723 bp, 57 predicted proteins | sample MGYA00519779_ERZ827150 | MGnify/ENA primary metagenome ERZ827150 (study PRJEB31778, sample SAMEA3449267) | human gut metagenome | biome: human gut; feature: human-associated habitat; material: faeces | place: United Kingdom | collected 2010/2012 ...
ACTGATATTCAATATAGTAAAAAGTCAAGTTGGGATAATATTTTGGTTTGGATAATTGCTCCTGACCGTCCTGAGCTACAACGTGGGGCAAGGGGTGCTGCTCGGTCATGGAGGGCATCCGAAAAGCGGGCTTGTCCGCAAGCTGGAAGCCGGAAACAGGGACATTTTCCGTGAATACACAGCCTACTGCCGGTACAAGGGCAAGCCCGTCCGCTCGATAGAGCGGCGGCGCAAAATGGAGTTCCTGCTGCTGTATGAGCCGTGAGGCTATGGTTGGCTGTACAACAAACAAAATCCGATGGTGCCTTTTGTGGCTTCATCGGATTTTTCCATATTATCGAAGATGGAAAGTAACGGTTTCTTTGCTACTTTCTTATCCGCCTGTCCTGCTCATGAAAGAAAGTAGCGGGCGGCAATTCCTGCCACCCGCCAAAGGGTCATCCTGCCATTATACGCTTCTGTATGCGTTCAAGGGTACGCTCGGCAATGGGGCGTGTGTCCTTTGTCCAAAGGTCATAGTCATGCACGGATATTCCCACGCTCCGCAGGTCACGGATATAGCCGGACACATAATCTCCCGAAGGGAGGTAAACGAACTGCATCCATGCGTCCTTGCCGTCTGTCAGTATAAAATAGTATTTCATGATGCTTTCTCTTTTAATGGTAAGTGTGGGCCGGTGGTGTCCACCGCCACGCACTCAAAATTCTCTCATATCAGCGATAGTCGTACAATGTGTGAGCCATTCCTTTACGCAGGGCATGTTGTATTCGGAAGTGATGACTGCCATATGCTCGTTTATCTGCGTAAACCTCGTACTTTCATAGTCCTCCACCCATCCTTTGAGGGTATCCGTTCCCCATGCGTCCGCATCGGAAAACATATTGTCCAATACCTTGATTGGGTCGCTGAACGTAACTATCAGCGTATCATAGCCTGCTGTCATACCCTGTCCTCCTTCGCTTTAATCCATTCGTCACGCAACCGCCTGCACTCGTCCAGCGTGGGCTTCACGCAGGAGAACAAATCTCCGTCGGTATGGCGGTAGTCGTATTGGTACATAGTGCGGACTTTGCGCCCGATTTTCAGTTGGAATTTCTCGTACTTCTCGCCTGCCGTGCAGGTCGATACCCCGTTAATGGTCATTCTCGTTGTCATAGCCTTATCAATTAAAATTCAACAATCAGTAGTCTGTTCTCCAAACATTGGTCGGGGTCGGAAGCCTTCTTCTGCGTCACCCATAAATGGTGTGCGCCATACCCAAAGGCGAAAAGGACATTGAAAAGTTCCTTTCGGGCGAACACCTCCATTACACCCCTTACATCCTGCTCGTTCTTTGTCAGCACAAGCGTGTTCAACAGTTCGATGAACATTTCGGGCAGCTCCTCGTGCCATCCGAAAACCATATTTTCTATTTTCACTTCCATATCATTAACTATTAGTTTGTTATACGATTATGCCACCTGCTTCATCCGCTGCCGTATCTGCTCGGCATTGTCCTCCACCAACTTGATGATGCGGTCGTGGTATTCGGTGTTGGAGTTGCATACGCCACGGCTCTGCACCACTTTCAACGTCTGTAAGTCCACCTCCACCGTTTCGATGCGCTCTCCGTCAATCCGTGCGGATAGTATCAGCGAGTTTTCATCATTATAGTAAGCGTTGGTATAGACGCAATGGTGCATGGCTTTCCCTTCCTCGTAAAATTCGTCTATACTCTGTAACACCTTGATGATGATTAGCCCGTCTGTCAGTACAAGGTTGAAGAAGGCGGCTTTCTTTCGGATATACTCGTTTTTCTCTTTCGCCATATTCTCCAAACGCTTCCGCTCACGCTCCAACCGCTCGGCTTCCCATATCATGCGCCGCCGCTCCCGTTCACGCTCCAATTGGGCTTGCCGTTTCTCCATATATCGGTCGTGAGCCGCCTTGAGGTCGGTCGGGCAAATGAAATGGGGGTTGCGCACGTCTTTTCCCAATTTCTCCAACAGATATAAAAGGTCGCACCATAATGAGATGTCGGTTATGGCATATTTATTCCGCATTGCTATTTTGTACGAGTGCCAACATCTGTCAAGTGCTTGCGGCTTGGAGAGGAAATAGCGCAAATGCTCGATGTTGCCCGACTTCATCAGGGTTTCCGCACGGCTGTCTGAAAGCAATGCAGGGATGAGCTTGGTCGGCACAATGCCATGAAAGTCACCCTTGAAACCGTTTCTGCGTAACGTGTCCGTCACCTTAAATTTAGGGTATATCGGAGAATGGGCTATGTGGTCGTAGGCGATGTTGTCCTGCCGGATAGCCATAGGAGAGGCAAAAGAGAAAAGGTCAAGATACCTGCCCCAAATCCGCTGTTTGCCGACAACCGCTGTGCGTCCTTCCTTGTTCCACCAGTACTGACCAATTTCAAGTACATAGGGGGCAGCCTTGCAACCTTTCTCCATCTCCACGAAAAGGAGGTACATGCGCAGCACTTGGTATTCCCCACACGTGGTAAGAACGGTGAAGTATTGTTTCTGCTGCACTTTACGGACATAACTTGTTACCACTTCCAGCCTTGCCCCACATTCGGGGCAGGTGCAGTATTCCGTCTGTTTGTCCATAATCCAACAATGTCCGCAGTCCATGCAGGTGGTGCGTCCTTTGGGCAAACGGTGGGCGTAATGGTCAATGCACTCACGGAAAGCCCAATTCATCTGTGCTTTGGTTATGGGGCGGAGTTTCTTGCTCTGTGCAAATACCGTTTTCTCGAATTTGTTTCTCGGTTTCATAGGTTCAGAATAATGAGAGTTCAACTTGTTGTACATTTGTCTTTTGGCTTGCCTTAGCCTTGTTTCGGTTCTGCAACTTGCGCAGTTCCTCGGCTTGGTATTGGCGGATGGCTTGCTGCCGTGCTTCCGCCTTTTCCTCGTCAGTCAGTTCTACCGTATGGTTCACGACTACTTGGCATTGCAGTGGCTTGCCCACTTCAATGTCGTCCTCGTCATAGTAGTGGACGGCTTGGGAATAGATTTCACCGTCCGTAAAGCCGTTGCAGCCGCTTTTCTGTACCCAATTGAGGATATAGGTCACGCAATCCTCTATGTTCTTGTTAGGCTTGTTGTAATTTGCTGCAAACAGTTTGTCCTCCGCTGCACGGTTGTCCAGATAGGCTTGGATTGTACGCTTGAAATGGTCTGTTGTCTTGTTCATATCAGTATGTATTTTAGTCAATTGAAAAATTCTCCGTTGGATAAAAACTCATATCCGTTGGCTTCGCAATCATGTTCAAAAGCTTCCTCATCGGTGCAATACTCAACGTCCCTGCTGCAAAAGCGGAAGAAACTGCCGATGCACTCGTCCATAAGGTCATGCAGGTTCGTATGCTTGTCGGGTGCTTTCAGAAAGTCGTATATGGGCTTCAGGATGTCCATGTCAGCACAATAGCCTGTCAGCACGCAATCCTCGGTTACGGATATGCGGCTTCTGCGTTGTTTGTTGAAGTCCTTTCCGTGCCAATAGGTCTTGGGCTTGAAAAGGCTGTGCCAATAGTTGTTCACGATGAATTTCAATAACCGCACACCGCAAAGTCCTTCCTCTTCCTCGCTGTAATTGGAGGTGAAACGGTAGTAACACGTGCAGCCGTCATATCTCCAATCACATACACGTATGTTGAATATGCCTTCAAAGGCTTTCAGCGTTGCCATGTTCTCACTCTGCCACGGATATTCATACCCTGCCAACCATCGGTTGTAAGCATTTTCCTTTGCCGTGAATGAAAGTTCGTCCACCTTATAAACATCGTATGTCCTTGTTTCCGTTCTCATAATCTTCTGTCTTAAAGGGTTGTCAAATGGTTTCTTTCAAAATCTCTCTCCAATAGACTGGCTCTACCTCGCTTAAAAGAAAGTCTATGAAGTCCTTTCTCGCTTCCTTGTTCAGTTCATGGTACAATCTTCTGAATGAGGAAAAGTTACCGTTGATGTACGTTTCCACCATATACTCAAAGATGTTGTCCACCTCGTAAAACCTGCATTGCTGCGCTGCCGTCTTGCTGTTTCTTTTCGCCATATCCTTATGAATTAAAGGGTTAATAACCAAATGAATGTCCAAATAATTGTCACTATTGAAAGTAGTGCGGTGAGGATGCCGAACATGAAGTTCAACACGCCCAATAGGATTTCCCCTGCGATGCCTACCGCCAAACCTCCTGCGCAAAGGGTAATGCCCCATGCCGCTCTCGCTACTGCGGACAATACTTTCCGCAAAGCCTTTCCGATGTCGTTCAATGTCATTCTCATATCTTCCAATTTTTAAGTTGTTCTTACTTGTCTTACTCGGATGGGGAGGTCGAGTCCTTTTTCTTTTCGCCTCTCCGTATGTCCGATGTTTCCTTGTGACGTCTTCCGACCGCGCATCGGTCGTTTTCGTTTCGGGGGCCATGCAAAGGTTAGGGAGTAGGTTCAGCAAATTTTTTCGACAGAATACTACCTGAGCCTGCGAAGTGTGGAGATTGTGGCTAAAAAATTTGTGTTCCTAATCCCGTCTTTACCTTTGCCCCTGCAACGAAAATGACCCACTGATGCCGTCTGGAATGGCGGCATGGGAATATCGGCATACTTGCTGGAGAGGCGGGAAGGAAAAGGGGAAGCATAGAGGATGGCGCAATGCGCCACGGGGAAGTTCAAAGGGCGGCGCAACGGACAAGGGGAAAGCCCCGCTTTCCTGCCGCCGTGACAGAAGTCCTGCAACCGTCATTGTCATGCGTGCATGGCTTGCGGTTGCAAGTTTTCTGCCGACGGCACATGTCTTCAAACGGTCTTGTCTGCCATGCCCGGTTTGGCAAAAGCATGGCAAGACGGTTTGAGGACAGGGAAGACATGACAGCCGGAAATAGTCGCAGGTGCAGATTCACGCTTGCCGTGCCCTGCATCCGGCGGCATTTCGGCTGCCAAAAGAAGACGAGAAAAAGAAAATGGATAAAACGGACTTGTCCGTTCTGCACAAGCATATAAAAGAAGTGCCCACGACGATGGCGGTGTCACTTGTGACATTGTGGTCGTCGTGGGCTTTTCTTTGCTTGTGCCGTTTCTGAAATGGGCTTACGCACATCAAGCCGGAAGCCGTTTTCAGAACGGAGTTTAGGCATAAGTTGAGTTGAAGGTCTTTAACAAGTTTGATGTAACATTCAAGTTTTTAGGATATTGTAATGGGAATTTATCAATAGTAGAGTTCTGAACCTCTACATTTATTAAATTGAAAAAGAAAAAAGTATGCACGAATTTTGCTGTTACAGAAAAAAGCATTAATTTTGTCAACTGAAAACGATATGCAACGCGGACATTATGATGTCGAACAAAGACATAAAACTGCCATAAAACAGTTACAATATCGTTACAAGAAAAATTTTGGTCGATGCAACAATCTGACTATGAGATTGTGGGCAAATTCGGGTTCGAGTCCCGTCCGCACCGCTGAGAAATTAGTCTGATGTTATAAATAAAAACCGCAAATCGCTTTGTGTGACTTTCCCAAATCAAAATGTGTCATTTTAACAGATTGGTTTCCAAAACAAAATGTGACAATATTAGATTTTTCGAGTGATATTCAAACAGTGATTTAATGGCGTTTAAACTCCATTAAATCACTGTTTTTTCTTGGAAAATATTCCGCAAATGGCCATTTGCTATTGTTCCCGTATCTTTACATGGTGATTAAAATGCATTATTCCAGCTTTATATCATAGCTTGAATAGCTTTCTATGTGTGGTATTTTACGGATATTTTGTATCTTAAACAATATTCAAATAGTATCTAATCATTCCACAAATAGAATTAGAATAACGTAGCCTGGTTCCCTGTTGTCGAATAATTGCATACCATCCATTCTTCTTGTTTGCGTCTACTTGTTTTTGATGCACTGATAGTTCGTTCTATTCGATGTATTGTCCATCCATTTATATTTGCGTATTCTTCTATCATGGGTAATGGAAACATCGTTAGCATGAATTTTCCTTTTAATTTTGATAAAAGTTGCAATAAGCATTCCAAGTTTTTTTCGTTGAAACTTCCTTCGTAGTGTCCGCAATCGCTATTAACGTATGGTGGATCGACGAAATGGAATGTCTCTGGCGTATCATAGCAAGAAATTACTTCAAGTGCGTCCCTGTTTTCAATCGTTACATTATCAAGTCTGCGACAGAGATATTTCGTAAAACTATCTTTGGCATTTGACAGCTTTTTAGGCATTGAACCAGTAAAGTCATATCCAAAAGATCCATCAAGCATAGAAGCAAAGGACATTTTGCAAAGAGCCCACACAGCCCAAGCATTTTGTGCCGGTGTGAAAAGTTTGCTGTAATTGAGTATATGTACTGCATGAGTATGGAGATCCCTACAATGTAAAGTCTTATCTATTTCAAGTTTTAGTTCAGGGTAGGCTGTTTTGGCCACGTAATAGAATACATATAAATCCATATTCAAGTCATTGATAATTTCAGCTTCTGCTGGCCGTTTGGCAAAGAGGACAGCAGCGCCACCGCAAAGGGCTCTGTGTAAACCTTATGTTTTGGTATTAGTGGAAGAATGTACTTCAACATAGTTTGTTTACCCCCATAATAAGAAATCGGCGTTTTCATAATGATAATTAATTATTTTGTTATACATTTGCATACCACTCACATAAAAAATGCGATACCACGCGCAGAAGGTCTATACCCCCGGCTTGCGTGGAATCGCATTTTTGTTAATATGTGAGTGGTATTACATATAACATAGCCGGGGGGTATTATATCCCATCGGCTCAATCTTTTACAAAAATACTTGCATTTACAACACAAATGGTAATTAGCAACAAAATCTTTTAATACTAAAGAAGGGAGCACGTCTATCGATGTGCTTTCTTTTTTGAATTAAATAACTTCAAATAATTTGTGGCAAATATAGAATTGATTTCCACATTCCACTGACATCGCTTGTCAGTAACAATATTGATATAATATGATGGAAATATCCTCTGATAACACCTCTCCATCCAACACACATAAGTATAATAATATTTTCCTTGCAAGCCGGTATGATTTTTAAAGCCGGAAAATATTATTACCTTTGCCGTTAAATAAACTAAATGGCCATGAAATATTTAAGAAAGACATTGAATTTACTCATCAAGCTCAATCCAATTTTATTGTTGAACATCTTTTATCATAATGATATTTGGCGCTTGAGAAAGTCCTGTAAAGAGAATTACAGGTGGTACAAAGAGGTGTTATATTATGCTTATCTCGAAAGATTTGGATCATGGATCGGATTGGGCGCTACTTTTGAATCCATACCAATATTCCCGCATGGATTGCATGGCATCTTCATCAGCCACAAGGCACATATCGGAAAGGATGTGGTCATTTTCCATCAGGTGACAATAGGCAGTAACATGACGGTAGGGTCGAAAAGAAACGGTTCTCCCATTATCGGTGACAATGTTTATATTGGTTGTGGGGCAAAAATAATTGGTGCCTTAAAAATAGGCAATAACGTACGAATCGGAGCCAATTGCATAATTGTAAAGGATGTCCCTGAAAATCACGTATGCGTCATGAGGGGTATGGAGGCCATTAAGAAAGAAGAAAAAATGGACAATACCTGGGTCCGGGTAACTGCCCCTGACCAAAAGCAATAAAAGCACTCCCCGAATTGGGGAATGCTTTCATTGCTTTCTGTATATTATAGCACCTCCTTCTTCCGGAGATATTTCTCCGCCATTTGTTTTTTTACAAATGATCTTAAAATAGTTATAGGATGAATCAAGTGCTAAATTGCCGGCTGTATAGCTTTCCTGCGCAACAGATTCACCACCATATTGATTGTAATAATGAGCCATGCACATAATGGTTCCTCCGGACGCGTTGAGAATAGTTCCTCCGAAATTCTCTATGTATTGAGCCGTTCTAATTCTCTTTACATGGTTTGTACCGGCTTGTTGCGCAGTCAACGGTAGACCGGTTGTCCCGTCCACTGTTCCCTGCTCAAAGGCCAATTCCGCAGGAGCATTCTCCAGACTGTTCAGCCTCTTTTCTATACTCTCAAGCCTATCAAGTATACCAGGTATGGAGTCAAGCCTCTCCTGAATCGTGACTGTATCTAAATTTAAATCCCCGTATTCCATAAATTAAATTTTAGCTGTTAGAATTTTTTGCGAACTGTCTCTAAGAACAGCCGCGTTGTCATCTCTCAAAACAACTCTTGCTCCTTTTTGTATAACGGTCAAGGTGGCCGTTACATTACCAGTTAAGGTCCTGAAAGTGAGCTGCTGTTCTCTCTCCACACCATCGTTGGCATCGGAGGAGATTAAAATCTCCCCGTTTGCCTCTGATATGGTAATATATCCGGAACCTGTTCTCCAGGGTATTACGATACGGTCCATGATGTGTTGGATTTGACTTGCACGGATACCGCACTTCCATCCTGCGGAATGGTAATCTCGGTAGGATTGACAGACAACGTGGCGTCCCCGGCAGCCTGCTTGATGGTAATCTGGGCGCTCTGACCACCATTCGCTTCAACGATTAACGTTCTTTCTACCTCCTCAATCGTTGAATTGGTCGGGAACGTAAACTCGACGCTGAACGCGAACTCTGCAGTCGCACCCGGGTCATCGGCGATGGATTCACCGTTATTCGTTGACGATCCATTGGCCTGGTAGGATTGGGGTATTACCACATCCGCAACTTCTCCCTGCCACTTGAATGTGAGTTTGCTCGAATTCGTTTTTCCGGCTACCGTAACAGCTCCGCCTCCCTTGGGTGCCGACATCTCCGCTCCGTTGTCGAAAGATGCGAACTCCGCCTTCGGAGTTTGCGTCACTTTATAGGTGGCGGGTACGCCTACGCCTACACCTGTCACTGTCACCGTGCCTGTACGGGCCACACGTCCGGTATGAGGACTGGCGCTGTTGCTGATACTGCCATTGCCACTACCCGATGCCGGGTCAATCTGTAACCAACTTGGTTTTGCCATAATACAATAAATTTGAATTAAACATATAATTATTTTACTTGCCAATCTACATTGGCAATTACAAGTACATCATCGCGGAAGTCATTACCGGCCATCAGGAATATGGCCTTGGGTTCCACGTTCAGATACCTAACTTTGTTCACCGAGCAGACAAGCCCACAGGTGACCTTCATGCCTCCCATCCGGTCGGCAAGAATCCGGATGCCTTCTCCGACACGTGCGGAATGTGCATGGATTCCGTCACCGATACGGTTTGTTATGACCTTCAAACATCCCATTTCATCTGACTATTGTAATGCCCGTATTCACTTCCTCAATCTCAGTACGGATTCCATCAACAAAGTCCGCATCAGGTATGTGAGCAGTGACACGGCATTTGATTGTACCCGTCCCCAACTTCGATGAGTCAACCAAAGCCACGTAATTGTCGTCGTCAGCCTTTATCATCTGCTCCTTGGCCACCGTCACCCTACGGTTGGTGTAAACATAGAAATCGCAGGTGAAATCAATGTCACTCATCCTGTATCCGTCCAATCTGTCCAGATGAACGTTAATCTTCAATTCTGTACCTAAACTGCTCATATCGATCTAATTGTTAAACATTAAGAATCCTATCAAATCGTAGAAATCTGAAGTCAAAGCTCCACTTGAATACTTGACGCCGTCAGTCAAGGAATTTCCACACTCAAGATTGGGTGAATATATCCCTTGTATTTTTGCTCCCCAAGCTGGTCCCCAACCGTTTGAGTCATAGTTGTCATACCATTGTACTTCAATGCCATCAATCAAATTCTTAGTGTATTGGAATACCCTCCTTGCCCTATCTGCATTATACGGATGAAGGACATCTCCGGCTACGACATAGAATGCTTTTTTTCTAACGCCATCACCGTATGAATGCAAGTCCATCCAAAAATAGGCATCTTTATTGGCAAGAACCATGTCTCTGATATAACGTGTTTCAGGTTCTGACCATGCGGAAGGGCCCGATGTCGTATTATAGTTGAATTTCATGTCCGGTACAAAATTGTAGTCATAATTTCTGTTTATGTTCACCGCATTTGCATTTCCGTACGATTTGTTGTCCAACCCCCATGGATTGGCCAAGGGAATGATTACAAAGTCATAGTTGTTTCTTATATATCTTGCAACGCTATTAGTTTTATACTCTTCGGAAAGAAATTTGCACAGCCAAAGTACCGTAAATGCGGGATCAATCGGGTCACCCTGTCCATTGTGCACGTTGGCGTCTATAAGGATCTTTCTTGGTGCCTTGACTTCTGTACTATTTCTTAAAGTAAGTTTCCAGATTTCATAAGTTCCACTGGCGTCTTTCCCGCATACTTCCTTTTTTATGTAGCCGCCGCTGCTGTTAATAATGGTATTTAATGCTGCGTAATATTCAGCAACTGTTACTGTATTAAGATTGAGCAACGCTTTTTCATCCGTTCCGTTCTGGGCTGGAACATCAGGGAGAATGAAGTCTAACAGCAAGGCATTCGATTTCAATAGGACATCGTTTATTCTTGTTCCATTAGAGTTGTTATTCTCAAGAGCTGCCATGCGTGATAGTAATCCTCCTGCCGATATAGATATACTTGTCGCTTCTGAAGCAGCAATTTCTCCGTCATTGCTTTTCTTTACAATTAATTTGTAGTATTTATATGACCCATCCAAAACTATGTCATCAGCCGAAAAATCAATCTGCTTTACATAATTTCCTCCGATTTCATTGTAATAGTTTATGAGTATCAATAAACTGCCATTTGAAGAATTTTGTACGATTTGCGACTCTGCCACGCTAATAAAATCAACGGACCTTAATCTCTTAGGGCTTAATGTAGCATTTGTTATAACTTGGCCAGTAGCACTATCCAGCGTACCGTTTTCAAAAGTCAAACTATTTGTAGTGCTACTACCGTATATATCTTTTTTTAGACTTTCAAGTAAGTTGTATCCTAAGCGAAGGAAAATCATATTAGCTATATCAGAGGGGGATATATTGTCGCCATCAGTTCTTTTAATTATTATTTTATAGTAAGGATATGAACTGTCTAAAGAGATATTGTCTGTTGTGTAAGGCTTTTGTGCAACATAATTTCCACCGATTTCATCAAAGTATTCAATGATTATCTGACAACCTCCGGACGAATTATTAATTATAGTACCCTGCACAACAGGTTCATAATTTATAGAACGGAGCCTTTTTGTAGATAAGTTAACGTTATTTACCGGTTGGCCTGTTGCATCATCGAGTGTCCCATTTTCCAAATTTATTTGGCTATCGGATTTTATATTAATTTGATTGTAAATTACGTCCACTGTGTTTTTAAGTCCCCCATTCCCAATCGTGATTGCGAGCCCCTCGTTTACACTAATATCAGTATCATCATTTTTCTTTAATATCAATTTAAACAGAGGGTATGATTTATCCAGCATTATAGAAGAACTGTCTGAAAAAGGGATTTGTTTGACGTAATCATCCCCTTCTGCATTGTAATAATTTATCAGTACAGACAAACTCCCATTTGACGTGTTAAATATAGTGTCTGCGGATGAAGTATTCAAATACCCTGTTGTTCTTAACCGTTTTGAAGCATTGGAACTGATAATAACTTGGCCTGTAGAACTATCCAGTGTTCCATTTTCTATTTCAATAGGATATTTACTCCAAAGTATATATCCGTCAATGTCAGAAACTGATATGGCAGTTTCATCGTCTCTTTTAATGATCAGCTTAAAAAATGGGTAAGCAGTATCGAGCTTTATATTTTCAGATGTATAGGGATTTTGCTTCACATAATTCCCATTTTCTTCACTGAAATACTCTACAATAACCAATAGCCTCCCGTTGGAATTATTAATTATAGCTCCCCCTGTATTAGCTTCATAATTAATAGAACGGAGCCTTTTTGTAGATAAGTTAACGTTATTTACCGGTTGGCCTGTTGCATCATCGAGTGTACCATTTTCCAAATTAAGTTCGTTATTATAACTGCCATTTATATCCTTTGAGTTTTCAGTTATAAGTCCATGCAGGTTATTTACCCCTTTATCTAACTCGGTAAGTTCTTCCTTTACCGTTTTCTTGGAATCAGGATCGATTACGGCATCAGTTATGGTTGCAGGATAGATTAACTTCCCGTCTTTTTCAAGTTTATGGATTGTTCTTTGCATATCATTTTTCTATATTATTGTTGTGATATCAGTGATTTCAGTGGCAGTCAGGTAGCCGGTGAGGTTGATATCTCCACCTCCGCCTGTTTGCCCGGTAGAAGTCCATGTCCCAGCGGTATTGCATTTATACACCGTACCTGGGATGGTGCTTCCCACGATGGCCCAGTCGCCTTTGGCCGGAGAAGGATATGCCGCTTCCAGCTCAGAAAGAGAGGCGAACAATCCTTTGTTCCTCGTTGTGGAGTTCTTCACCTTGTCAACTTCGGTAGAGATTTTTCCAAAGTTTTCATTGAGACGGGCGGCGGTGCTGCCCCATTTGTCGCTGTTGTTAATAGTATTCAGTTCCATATTATAACTCAATATTTGCTTCAACCAATATTCCGTGTACAAATCTCAGTTTGGTCTTGTATTCCGCGCCTACTTCCTGTACAAGAAGTGTCTTGTCAATGCCGACAAATGATTCATTTCCTATTTTTAAAGAAACCCTGTCGGTTGTAAGTACCATTGAATCTTTAGTGATATCATTTACCGATGTGAGCCCCCCGTTAGCGGTTATAGTTGTGGTCATTCCGGATTGATTGTCGGTAAGTATCACATTCTGCCCTGTTATTGTCAGGTTGTTCACTTCCTTCCCGTTCATGTACTCCTTCATCCGGATCTGGCTGCTGTCGAACTCCGAACCTTCCGCGTTGAAAAAGAACATCTCCAACAGTACTTTGCCTGACGCATCTATCATTTTGATGCGGTTTTCTTCTGGATCTATAATTATTCGTTTCCCGTCCACAGCGGTTTCTACTTTTCCGCGGAAGAATCCTCCCAGCGCATAGATGTATCCGCGGACGATGACGTCGTTCAGGATGGCACGTCCTCCGTGGGTGATTACTACCTTGGCCATGTTCAGCAGCTCTTCTTCTGTTGGCACGTATTGTGGGTTTTCCTTATACTTTATCACGGTGTAGATGGCCTGCTCCATGGTTCCACCTCCCCAAGTGAATACGTCGTCGTCGTCGTTGTAGATTCCAGATATTCCGGCCGTCACTTTCTGTAGCACGCCGTCCTTGTAATTTCCTACCATTATCATGGTGGCCAGCACCAGTCCGCCCAGTATGTCCACTCGTCCTTCTACTATGGCGTTGATTATGTATTGGATGGTTTTGAATCGTGCGTTTGCCTTGTCGCTGTCCTGTGGGTTTGGACTGTAGTCGGTGGCTATGGTTCCTCGCTCCAGCTTGATGTCGCACACTGTGGCCGCTCCGCTGATGCTGAATGTTCCACCTCCGGTATAAGTGAACTTGTGTACGTAGCGCTGGTATCCTACTGTCAGCTGCTGCTCTACGATGTATCCTCCGCACGACAGACTTACGGTTGTTCCCTTTGCCTTGTAGCTTGCCACGTAGTGTTCTCCTTCTATCAGCTGTACTACCTGCGACAGGCTTCCCAACACGGCGGACCGGCCGGATGTTGCTTCTTCGTCTTCCTGTACGGTGGCCGTACCTTGCCAGTGTAGCAAGGCTTTGCTGTACATTTCCTTGTCTTCGTCCAGCTGTGTGTCTTGCTCCAGGTCTTCGGTTTCGTAGTTTCCTGTGAAGCCTGTGTTGAGCAGCAGGTTCACGCTTCCCACCTGGGCGGCTTTCTGTACTTCTTCTGGCAGGTCGTCCAGGCCGGATGCTCCTGTGCTTCCCGCTTGTATGCTGACGCGTCCTTTCACTTCCAAGCCTTCTTCCTGATTGTACTTTACGTAGGTACTTCCATCCTTGGCTCCCACGTAGGTATCGCCGTAGGTTACGGACTTGAACCTCCCGCTTACCGGGTCGTAGTAATCCATCTTAACAGCCTTGTCCACAAGGTTGTAGGAATCGATGCCCTGATAGTACATGATGGAAGGGCTATTCGTACCGAAAGCCGATATGATAATGGCGGCCTGACGTGTTTTGTCCGTCCGATGGCCCAGCCCCACCAGCTCATCGCCGACCTGCGGGATTGTCGAACCTGTGTCGCAGTCGGTTTTGCTGAGGTCTACATAGTCATCACCGACGGCTGTCACCAGACGCCAGTAGTATGCCTGGTTTGTCAGGTTGAACGTCTGCCGGCGTGCTTGCGTGCCTACGGTGAACTGGTTCTGCAAGGTCCGGTCTCCGTCTGTCCGATCAAAGTAGCATCGGTAGGCTGTGTCAGTCTCTTCGACTTTGGAAATCGTCATGCCGGAAGGTGACACAATGAGCATCCCGCCAACGTGTTTGGCCTCCTGGATGATAAGTTCGATGAAGATGGCCAGCTTACGGATGGTCAAGTAGTCAAACTCAGCATGTGAGCATCCATCTTCGTCTATCTGTATGGCTCCACCGGTGCCAAGCAGACCTGAGACAAATTTTCCCAGTTCGATACCTTTAAGGAATTTTTGGAGATACGGGTTGTTGTCTGTTTGGTCTTTTCGATGAAATTTTGTAAGGGATAATAGAGCCGAAAAAACATTCCAGTCGCTCGGGGTCTTCGTGTCTGTGGTCTTGATGATGTCTATCACCGCCTGTTCCGCCTGTTTCGACAGCTTGTACTGTAGCGAACTGAGCTGGTTGTCCACAGAAGTTTTCCACCCTGTCCCGATTTTGTCGGTGCAGGTGAGGGTGGCCTGGCAGAGGTCGTTCAGTTTACGCACCACTTTGGTGATACGGGTATCCTTATATCCGCCGGTGAAGTATTCGTCGGACAGCAGGCGGACGTTTTGCCCCACCATGAGCGGCACGGCATTGCGCTCGATATAGTGGCGGTCGGTCGGGGCGGTGTATTTCGTGGGGTCGAAGCTGTAGGACGCCAGGAAGTCGTCCACCGCCTGACGATAGGCTTCCTCCGCTGTAGTGTTATATTCGTCGGGCATGCGGAAGTTCCACGGTATGTAGGTGTCGCCCGGTTGCGGGACAATCATTCCGCCCGGCAGCTGCGTCTCTTCGTCTGGATAGACGTTGATGATTTCCCATTCTTGTGTATCGGCATGCCAGTTGGCCTCGAAGGATCCTTCGTCATTGCCACGTCCAGCCAGGTCACCCGTCTGGAAGGCCAGCATCTTCGTGTACTCCGGTATCTCGTAGTCGTTGGGGTTGAATGTCATTCCGCTGTCCTTGAAGTAATAGACCGTGTACTCCCGGCCTTCTTCATTGGTCAGCTGTTCCGAGCGCACTGAGGTCACGCTGCCGACGTATTTCGGGTAGATGTCCGCAAAAGCAGCCTCTTCCCAGGCCTCCTTGACGCCATACAGGTCCACATTCCTGTCCACATACTTTTCTCGGGACGGAAGCTGGAGGCGTGAGAAACCGTATTTCGTGGGGTCAATGTTTCGGGTCGAGCCGAGCGGGAAGAGTCGGGTAAAGAAACGCATCTCGCCGTTTTCTTCCGGCTGGAGCTGCGTCAGTCCCTTTTGGTAACCCAATTCCACGATTTCACCGCGCGAAGCCTTGCACAGGTTCACGACATATCCGTCCGCCCACAGCTCCGTGTCGTAGGTAGCGGCGATGCCGTTGCTGCCGAAAGCGGCTTCCCAGCAGTACACGTTCCGGTAGTCGATGGTTCTGTTCTCACCGGTGATCACGGTACCGATGCTCCACAGGTCACCCCCCGCGATGCGGTTCATGTTGTCCACCCACAGCTGCAGATGCTCGCGCGGGCCTCCGTCGTAGCTGAATTCGGTGGTCGTGTCCCCGTCCGCTTCATAGAGGAAGAGCGCGTCTTCCGCATCGTGTATCGGGGCATAGAACTTCACCTGGTAGCTGAAGGTCTGCGTGTTCTTCTTCACGGGCTTGTAGGCCGCCTTCAGCTTGTACTTCACGCCCTCCACCAGCACATAGTCGTTCACGTCGAGCTGTACGAAAGCCGTGTGGGTGAAGGCTGCCGATACGGCATATTCGCCCATCACTTCCCCGGTGACGGTCGATGTGGAGTTGGGGCTGGCCGTCAGCTTCAACGCTCCTGTGCTGTTGTATATCTTCAGTTCCATTTGATGGGTGTTTTAATGACGTTTAAACGGTGGGCGAAGCCTCCAGAAACTTGATGGAGAAACGGACGGCAAACTTTTCGTCCAACCCATTATACCATTGCGGGTCCGACGGCATGTCCTGGTAGAGCAGGTTGTAGGTACGGTAATCCTTGACCATGCAGGCTTTGACTCCTGTCATCAGGGCCGATAGGAATGCCTGGTACAGCGTGAGCCGTTGCGCCGCGCTGGTGGCCACAATCATGAACTGAAGCGTCCGCTCGATGGAGTTCAGCTTCAGGTCCGGGTTCTGCGGCAGTTCCACGCCGTTGCGTTCGCGGAAGTCCACCGTCGTCACGTCCTTCGCCTTGGGCATGCGGAGCAGCGCGTCCATGTTGGTGTGTTCCCCCTCGTTCTCGCAGAGAAAAGCCCTGTAGGTGGTCCAGATGTCCACCCCGTCCATTGTCATATATCCGGTCATGTCCATATCATTGCATTTTTATTCCTTCCCGGTCAAACTTTTCCAGCAGTTCACGGATGGGCAGCAGGTGCGACGTGTTGGCTACAATCTGCATCAGTGCCTCGCTGTCTTCCTTGCCCGCCTGCCTGATTTCCTGCACCACCTTGTCGATGCTGATCAGGTGGGTCTGCACGCTGCGGCCTATGCCCTCAAAGGTCGAGATGCTGTCCTGGCTCATCGTGGTCAGTGCTCCGCTTTGGGGCGACTGGCTGCTCCCCGTCGTTGTTCCGTCCGAAGTCCATCCGAAGAGGTCCTTCAGCTGTTCCCGTTCCTTCAGCAGCCGGTCGGTCAGTTCCTGTTGTTGCTGCCTCAGTGCCTCCACTTCCTCCTTGGTCAGGCCGTCGGCACCCATTTCCGCCCAGTCGTCATACAGGGCCTTGATGTCTGCCGCATATTTGTTGGCGATGAGCGAGCGCAGGATGGCGTTCTGCAGGTATTGCTCGAAGTTCTTGGCGAAATCCTCGTTCGTGCTGTCCAGATCGGCCAGCATATCGATGTACCCGTCCTTGAAGGCGTCGAAGCCGATGCCGGTAATGGCTTCCTGCTCCTGCCGGGCTATTTCCTCCAGCTGTTCGCCGTATTTCTCGATGTTCTCGATGTAGGTGATGAATTCGGAGTTGACAGAGGTAAGTACGGAGACAAATGTTTCGTCCTGGAGCACTTTGCCGATGATGTCCGCGTCGAGGTTGAGCACATCGTTCAGACTGCCTACCTGTTGGCCCACCAGTTCCGACAGACGTTTCCAGTCGGCCGTTCCCAGACGGTCGTTCACTTTGTAGCCTTCCGAGTGCGAGAACCATCCCGCACCGCTCCCTGCCAGAGTCTGCGCCAGCTGCCGCTGCCGTTGGATGCTTACCTCCACCAGCTGCCGGGCTTCGTCTGCCGCCTTCTGTGCCTCCACACCGTAGTCGATGTCGATGTACTCCTGCTTCTTGGAGATGAGCGTGTCCCAGATGTCGGACAGGGCTTCGTACCGCGACTTCAGTTCTTCGTAGTCCGAGAAGTCACGTCCGCCGCCAAACAGTCCTGCGATGGTATTGCCGATGCCCGCCAGGATGCTGACGGAACCGGTTATCATGGAGAAGGGTTTGGTCAGGTCGATGCTTTCCAGTCCGGACATCACCTGTCCGAGTCCGTCGAGTGTGGCGGTAACGGCTTCCGGCACTTCCACGCCGAAGTTTCCGAGCATCTCTACAATGTCTCGTCCGGCGTTCACAACCTGCATGCCCTGGGTTCCGATGGAGTTGGCCGACCGGGTCAGTTTCTCCAGCGTCTGCTGCCGCTTTTGCTGGGCGCTGTTCAGGTTGGACTCGGCCTGCTCCAGCGTAAGCAGGTTCTTGCACAGACGTCCGTTTTCGTCCGTATAGAGTCCGGTTATCACTTCTCCGCCCTGCATCACGGTATTCAGGTCCTCCTGTGCCTTCTTCACGTCCTCCTGCGCCGTCCTGTATTCGTCCATTCCGCTGCGCAGTTCGCCGAAGGGGTTACGCTCCGCTATCTTCAGATCCAGTTCCTTGAACGCGTCCTGCAGCTCCTTCAGGTCTTCGGGACCCAGTTCGCCCGCGGCGTTGTTGATGTATTCCTTCAGCTTGTCCCGCAGAATGGTCAGTGCGTCGGTGGTCTGCGTGTCCAGCTGGCCGAACACGTCCGCAAAGTTGATGCTGTCCTTGAAGTGGGCGAAGTCCAGTTCTTTCAGGGCGTCCTCCGTCTGCCGCATGATCAGGTCGCGGGCCCCGTCCGTTTCGGCCTTGGCCGCCTTCCGCAGGCCTTCGGCAATGATGGCGGCGCGTTGCTCGGCATAGGTGCCATATTGTTTGTTGTATGCTATCTGTGCCTCGATGGCCTGTTCCTGGTATTCCCGGTCGATGTCCGTCAGTTTCCGGTTCAGTACCTGCTGCTGCAGGATGCGCTGCTGGTTGGCGTTCTGCCGCACCTGTTCGTATTGGTTGTCTGTTATGGTGTCGCCCTGTTTGCGGGCGGCATCCATTTTGGCCAGCGTCTCCTGTTCCTGCCGGTCGATGTCGGCCTTCTGTTCGTCGTATTCCTGCCGGGCCATCGCCTTGCGTTTCTCGATACCTTCCTGCATCAGCTGTATGCGCAGTCTTTCCACCGTCTGTTCGGCGCGGAGGCGGGCTTCGGCCAGTTCGGTGGCGTAATCTTTACGGGGATGCTTATTCTCATCATCATCGTTTCCGGACAAATCAATACCGGCAGTTTTCAAAGCCTCTTTGGCCTGTTGGGTCAACGTAGTGAACAATTTGCGATAAGCTGCTTCCGTTTCGTCAGCAGCCTGTTTCTCTTCTTCCAGCCCATCGATGCGTCTCTGTTGTACCTCTTCGGCTGTCACATTTGTTTGTGCAGAAGTAGGCATGACCGTACCGGGGGCCGAGGCCGCCAATGTGGCACGCACTTTGTCCCAGAACGAAGGACCGTTCTGCTTTTCCTGCTCTATTTCCATCTGTTTTTGTACCGATTTGGTCGCTTCGTCGGACGCCAGTTTCAGGGCGGCTGCAGCCTGCGCACGCAGAGACATGGCCGTAATGTAGGATTCGGTGTTTGTAACGAGCAGGTTTTCCGCATCCGACACATTGTTCACCGAGGTGCCCAGCGAGTTCAGTTCTTCCCGGTTCTCCTTGATGAACTTCTTTTTGGCGTCCATGTCATCACCCAGTTCTTTCCATCGTTCGGAGAGGGAACGGACCTTGACAATCTGTTCTCCCAGATTTCCGCTGTTTTCTTTTAAAGAGTCAGCGACTTTCTTCTGAACGTCCGCATAAGAGAGGGAGGCTTCTTTTCCTTTGAAGAGTTTTTTCGTCCAGTCCGCTATATCTTTCCCGAAGACGATGCCTAACGATATGGCTGCTACCAGTGCCGTCTGCCACGAAAACAGAGAGCTTGCCAGTTGTTTCCAAACCGGCACGGCTTTCTGCCCAGAAGCCTTCAACAGCTCGTTCTGCTTGCGTACGTCTGCAATGGCATCGGTCAGCATCGGCAGGTTGTTGCTGATGGCCAGGATGAACATTTGCGGGCCCATGGCCAGTGAAGGCAGTTCGCGGGCCACCTGGCTGAATTGCATACGCAGGTTGTTGGTTTTCCTGGATACGGCATCCATGTCCACCGTCGTATTGGGATTTACCATCGGTGTTTCGCTGGTCTGCTGCTTGGCCTTCTGCAGCTCCTTCAGGCCTTCTTTCAGACCCTTGATTTGCCCGGTCAACGCCTGTACCATGGCCGCCTCCTGCTGGTAGGACTTCCCGGCCTCCTTGTTGGCATTCAGGATACGGACATATTCGGCACGTACCTTCTGCAGAGCCTTGATGAGCGAGAGAGTTTCCTGTTCGGCCCCTTCTACGTTCTTGGCCACAGACAGCAGTCCGGCCTGGGTCAGGTCCTTCATGAAAATTTCGAGCTGTATAGGTACTGCCATAACAATAATGGTTAATGATAAATGGTTAATCTTGTACAGCCATCCGGCTGAAGTAGGTCATGGGGTCCACCCCTTTGTCCGGTTCTTCCGCTTGGGGCGGGTGGTTTCGCTGTCGTTCGCGTTCTTTCATTTCACGGATCATGTCGGCCATGCTCCGATTGCGTTCCGGCACATAGTGTGGCGCGTCGGCCATCATCAGGTTCAGCATCACGACGTTCGTGTCCAGGATGCGGTTCAGGATCCAGCCCGTTTCCATCGCTATCTGGCCCACCACACCGAAAAGGCTATGGGAAGGTTCGGTATGCCCCTTCGTTAACTCCTTTTTTCGTTTTGGCTCTGCATCGGCTGCATCTTGTTCAGTGCCTCGGCTGATGCGATAATAGTCCCGAAAGGGACGGTGTTGATACAGGTCAGCACCTGCCTCCAGGCCTCGGTCATGGCCACGGGGTGCATGTTGTGGCGCAGCAGCCAGGCCAGCGGTCGGTTCAGCAGGCGACCGAGGACAGGACCTCGCAGCACGCCGTAGGCCACCGTACGGCTCACCTCCGTTCCGTGCAGCAGCAGGAAGCGTGCCTTCTGCTCCAGTGTATAGCCGTCATATTCTTCCGCTGTCACGCCCATGGCCAGATACATCCGGCTGATGCGTATCAGGCTGCGGGTCGACGGTATTTTCATCGTCACCCGGACAGGCTTCCGCCGGAGGGTCAGCGACAGCGGCAGGCTGATGCCCCCGTCTGCGAGGGCTACAGCTGCCAGCAGTTCAAGTTCCGTGTTCGTCGTCATCCTGCTGCTCCGTCTGCGGTTTCGTCACTGGTGTCCGGCTCCACGCCCGGCGGATAGCTGCGCCAGCGGCGTTCCTTGCCGTCGGTGGGCTTCAACATATCCACACGGATGCCCATTGCGAGCACACTGTTCATGTTCATGCCGTTCTGCCAGCCGTTGCGGCTCAGGCGGGCGTTGAACACGCGGAAGCTGTGTCCGCTGTGCATATTGATGGTCAGCACGCCTGTCTTCACGAAGTTGGCCGGTGGTGTATAGGCACCGTCCGCTTCGGCTTTCCCGCCGAACACTTCGGACATATTCTTTGCACTCAGCTGGATAAGATTCATGGTGAAGGCATCGCTGCCCGGGTTCGTCTGGATGGAGTCCACCGGGCCGTCCGTCACCTGCGCGGCATATACGTCCATAAACTGCGGCGCATTGCCCGCAGGCTGCATGCCGTTTTCGTCGAGCCAGCCCAGCGTCTTTTCCTCGCCCTGGCTTTCCTTGAATTTGACTTCGGCCACGCCGTACATAAGTCCGTTGCTATTGTCTGCCATAATAGTTGTTGGTTAATGGTTAATGATAAATGGTTAATTGCCGGTTGTCCGGTGTTTGACCAGCCAATAAATGACGGCCAAAAGTACCACAACGAGCAAGATGGCCGGGAGCTTATAACTCCTGCCATGCGTGTCCTTCCGTTCGTCGGTGGTGGCCGACTCGTCGCGGATGCGGTTCGTGGCGGTCGTGGTGGTCTTTTCCACTTTGCGTTCCTCGCCCTGATGGGTGGCCGTAATCTGTATGCCTCCCTGTCCGTCTGGCTCAGCCTTCAGGATCAGGTGGCCGTCGGCCACCGTCTTCCCGAAGTCCATCGGCATCAGCGGCAGCCGTTCCAGTTCCGTCGGGGTCAGGTTCAGCTTCGCCTGCGTCATCGGGACCGGCTCGTAGTCGGTCACCGCGGTGACGGTCACGCTCGAGCTGTCCACGCGGGCGGCTGTTGTACTCTTCTGCAGACGGCTTGTACTTCGACAGCTCGCCACGCAGAGGGCACACATCCCAATAACGGCAACGCACAGCCTGTGTTGCCACCGTAAGCAGCGTGCGCTGCATCTTTGCAAAATTGCCATTGATAATGATGTTTTGGTTTTGTAACTCAGTGATACGTTCATCCATCTTGAGCAGCGTGTCGCCCTGGCTCTCGTACAGCTGCTTGTAGATTACTTCCTGCTCTTTCCGGTTGCGCGCACTGAAGGTCTTGCGTGACAGGATCCACGTGCCCAGCGATACCAGGAAGCCGGAGGGAAGTACCCACATAAGAATGTCCAGCAGTGCCATAATATAATTTAATTTGTATCAAATCAGGTTCCAACCGGCTTCCACCTCGCTCATGTCGGCGGGAACGCCGTTCTCCACCCGGCTGATGGCAGCGGCAAAGGCGCACATCGTGGCCTTGTCGTCCACGTCCGGCACATAGGTATCCGTCACGTCCATCTCCCGGCACACACGGCGGATGTAGGCATCGGTGTTGTTCTCCACCGGTGGGGCCCAGCGGCGGATGAAGTCGGCGACGGTCCGGCATCCGTGTTTGCGCCGGTAGTTCTGCAGGGTGATGATCAGGGCGCGGTATCCGTAGCGCATCTCGGTGAACTGGAAGAAGGCCGGGTCGGTCTGCTGAGGTCGCAGACCTTGCCAGCGGTCTTTCGTCGTTCGGATGTTGCCGGGATTGTTGTTGCGCAGTCCTCTCGGTTCCATACGTATTCCTCCTTATTCGATGGTGGTTTCGCCGATGGAAATGTAACCGTTTCCGTCCCACATCAGGGTGGTCACCTTCCCGGCTGCACACGCCACGCCTCCGATGGTCTGCGCATTGGAGGCCGACTCGTTGCGTACAATCATCATGGAACCGGCTTGTACCAAGGTTTCGACCTCGAAAGTACCAGCTGTAGCGTCGGCCCCAAAGGTCATCACCTGCGGGTTACACTCATGCTTGATGTGCGTGTCGTCTTCCGGCAGGCGGTTCACGGCAATGGGGAAAGGAATTCGTTGGCAGCGTTCGCCCTCTTCCGAGTAGGGTGCGTAAAAGTCATAGCTGCGGTTGGATTTGGTGTTGATGTAGCTCATACTAATGGATAATTGAAAATTGATAATTGATAATTGGTAACTGAGAACGGGGAATTTTCCATTCTCCATTCTCAATTTTCCATTTTATTGCGCTTTCTTCGTCACGATGGCACCCAGATATTTGCCTGTAATCGGCAGTGCCAGGCCCCGCATGTTGAAGCCGATGACGTCGCCCCGGTACTCGGGATCGCGCAGACGGTAGTACATGTCGAAGTCGCTCTTCGCACGGCCTACGGCGTCGCGGTAGTAGAAGGTGGAGGCGATGGCGTCGGTCGATTTCACTGGGTCGTCGTAGCCCACACGTACACCCGTATCGCCGTTGTAGCGTGGCGTGAGCGGCGTGATGTACACCTTGAAGGAGAACATGTTGTTGCCGTTGAAAATGCTTTTGTACATGTCCATATCCTGTTTGCGCAGATCGGCGGCGTGCCAGGGATGCAGCAGCAGGATGCGTCCCTCGGTAGGCATGTCCATCAGGTTGGCCTGAGTCTCCAGCTGCAGCAGCTGCTCGAAGCTGAAGGCGTAGTAGGTGTTGTTGATGGTACTCTTATTGCCGGTCGATACGACGTTTACCGGGGTAAAGTCGCCGTTTTTGGTAGGAGACCAGTTGAAGCCTGCCATACGGGCGAACTTGGTGCGCAGCGAGGTACGGTGTCCCTCGATGACGCTGTTGCGCTTGTCCGCCGACTCCTCGATTTCGATGGCGTTGATGTGTACGGTGTTCTCCGTGTCGAAGCGTTTCATCTCCAGCCGGTGCGGGATGTCCTCACGGCGTACGATGGGGATGGGCCACACGGCATTGTCCACGATGACATCCGGGTTTACGCCCGCTTCCTGAATGTTAAGGAAACCGTTGTCCGTCCAGGCGTCCAGGTTGCGCGATTCGTTCACGAAGCTGTCGCTCGGGAAGAACTGCTCGACGATGCCGGGCAACCAGATTTCCTTGTTCAATCCGTCCAGCAGGCAGCCGCTGGCCTGCAGCGGGATAAGGCTCAGGCCCATCTGTATGCCGAACATGGCGCCGTGCGACACGTCCAGTGCGCCGGCAAATACCTGACTGGTCAGTGCGTTGAACAGCACTGCCGTCAAAATTCCGATGATAAGTTTTGCTTTCATTTTGATAATGGATAATTGAAAATGGATAATGGATGATTGATTATGCGGGTTCGTGGCCGTAGGCCTCGCGGAACTTCTCCTTGTAGAGTTCTGGGTTCTGCTTCAACTCCTTCAGGCGGTCGGCCTTCAGGATGTCGCCGAAGCTCATGTCGCGCAGCTGCACCGCTGTTCCGGCGGCCGGTTTTCCGGGGTCCACCTGGGCGTGGATGTTCTGACGTTTGGCGATGCTGTTCAGGCGCACTTCCGATCCCGCGAAGTCCGCTTCAAAGGCTTTCAGCCAGGCGTCCTTGCCCGATGCGTCGATGCGTCCGTCCTTCACGGCCTCGTCCACCAGCTTCACGGCTCTTGCCTGGTTGGCTTCACGTTCTTTTTTCTCATAGCCATCGACCTTGGCCTGAAGCGTCTGCTTGTCGGTCTTCAGTGTGGCGTTCTCGGCTTGCAGGCTGTCGCGCAGGGCTATCAGGCTGCTTACCGCTTCCTGTACTGCCTGATCCGATGCGGAGTCCTGCAGTTTGAGCAATTGTCTGATTGTACTCATGTCTTCTCGTTTATTAATGTTAGTAATGATGCCTTCCAAGGCACGGTTGTCGTTCAGGTTGATGCGCTGGCCGCTCCGGCGGTCGTACATGGCCAGGGCGTTGTGGTTGGCTCCGATGGCGCAGACCGACACCTCGCGCACGGTCCAGCGGGTTACGGTGGCTCCCGTCTGTCCCTCCAGCTTCAGGGCGGGGTCGTCGCTGGCTTCCTCGGCCCAGGCTCCCACGCTGCACATGCGCAGGAAACCGCGTTCCACCTTTCCGGCAATGTCGGCGGCTTTCGGATCGTCGGTGTCGAACACGATGTCCACCAGGATGCGGTCGCCCTCCTTGCGGATGTTCTCGCCGCGTCCGATGGGTGCGTCCCAGTCGTTGTGGTTGTACAGGACGACAGGGTTCTTGGCGAACTCCGCTAAGTTGGCCCCCGCGGTCAGCATACGGAAACCGTAGGTGTTGACCGTGTCGTCGTGTACGCAGAAGGTGTATGCTTTTTTACTCATAGGTTTTCGTTTTTGTTTGCTGCAAATTTCTGTGATATAATTGTGACAAACAAATCGGTTTGTAACGGTTACCGTAGGGCGTGCAATGGTTTCCAATTTTCTGTAAACCATTACAAACCGATTATTTTATTAAGGACAGGAAGGCTAACTTTGTGGCAAACAACAAGGGAAAAAGATATGACCGCACAACTGACAAATCAACAGAAAAAGGATTGGGCCAAGTTGCTTTACCTGCAGGGCGACACCGACAACAAGGATATTGCCGAAAAAGTCGGCGTAAGCCGTAACACCATCACCCGATGGGCCAAGGACGAAAACTGGGAGATGCTGCGGGCGGCGGTGACCTCCACCCGCGAGGAGCAGATACGCAACATGTATCACCAGATTGCCCAGATCAACAAGTCCATTGCCGAGAGCGACACCAAGTATGCCACACCAGCCCAGGCCGACGCCATCAACAAGCTGGCTTCGGCCATCAGCAAGCTGGAAGGCGACTACGGCATTGCCGACATCATCTCCGTCAGCAAGCAGATGCTCACGTGGATGCGCAGGAAGGACGCCGCCAAGGCCGTGGAGATGAGTGAATGGTTTGACGAATTCATCAAAGAAAAACTACGCTGATATGGCTGTACAACGACTCACCGGAAAAAACAGGCAGCTGGCCGAGGATTGGGAAGAATTCCTCCGCACCATCCGTACGCACACCGCGGTGGACTTCACCATGAGCGACGCGGATCGTGCCGAAAAGCTGCGCTACCTCGAAGCCCGTCCGCTGGAGTGGATGCGCTTCATGTTCTACAAATTTGCCAAGTACGAGTTCGCCGAGTTCCAGAAGAAGGCCATCCGGCGCATCATCGGCCACAGCGACGGCAACTGGTACGAGGTGCTGTCCTGGGCGCGCGAACTGGCCAAGAGTACCATCGTCATGATGATCGTGCTCTACCTGGTCATCGTCCGCCGCAACAAGCGCGTCATCATTCTGGCCTCGGCCACCAGCGACGCGGCCGTCAAGCTGCTGGGTGTCTATCGGGCGCAGATTGAGGCCAACGAACGCCTGAAGTATTTCTACGGCGACCTGCGCGGGCCGAAGTGGACGGAGGACTATTTCGTGCTCACCAACCGTGCCTCCTTCATGGCCATGGGCTGGGGGCAGTCGCCCCGTGGCGTGAAGCTCGACGAGGTGCGCCCCGACCTGCTGCTCCTGGACGACTACGATACCGACGAGGAGTGCCGCAACATCGAGGTGCTGAACAACAAGTGGCAGTGGTTCGAGAACGCCCTGTACTTCACCCGCTCCATCAGCGAGTCGCTGCTGACCATCTGGACGGGCAACATCATCGCCCGCGACTGCTGCGTGGTGCGTGCCGGGAACAAGGCGCGCCAGCTGTCCGAACGCCCCAAACCGCTCGGCCACTGGGACATCATCAACATCCGCATGGTAGATGTGAACCGTCCCGATCCGCTGGCCGACTACCAGAGCGGGAGGTCCGTGTGGCCGGAGAAGAACAGCGAAGAGACGGTGGACGAAGTGTTGGCACAGGTCAGCATGGCCAGCGCACAGAAGGAGTGTTTCAACAATCCCGTGGTAGAAGGCCGCTACTTCAACGACATCAAGTGGGGCGAATGCCCGCCGCTGCACAAGCTGAAGTACGTCGTCAGCTACGGCGACCCGGCCTACAGCAACAAGGTCAGCAAGAAAGCCGCGCAGAACTCGTTCAAGGCCAACGTGCTGCTGGGTCTGCACGAAGGCACGCTCTACGTCTATACCTGCTACCTGCAGCATGTCACCAATGACGAGTTCGTCAACTGGTACTATTACCTGCGCGAATACGTGCGCGAGCGGTCCCAGCTCCGCTGTTTCATCGAGAACAACACACTGCAGGACCCCTTTTACGAACAGGTGTTCAAGCCCATCTTCCTGCAGAAAGGCAAGGAACGCGGCTTCTACATCAACATCAGTCCCGACGAACGGAAGAAGCCGGAGAAGTTTGCCCGCATCGAGGGCAACCTGGAGCCCGTCCACCGGGCGGGGCGGCTGGTGTTCAACATCCGCGAGAAGGACAACCCGCACATGCTCCGCCTGCAGGAGCAGTTCAACCTCTTCGACGACGGCCTGCCTGCCCCCGCCGACGGCCCCGATGCCGTGGAAGGCGGCTACTACATGTGCCAGATGCTGGCGCAGAAGGTGGAGAAGACCAGCGTGTGGGTGGGACACCGCAACGGAAACAGGAAAAGGTTTTAGGTTTGATTTTTTAATTATCCATTATCAATTCTCAATTCTCAATTCTCAATTAATATGGCATACTTGACAATCGAAGATATGTACACCCATATCTACCAGGAAAATATAGAGACCATCAGCCGGGGCGACGATGCCGCCATGCTGTCCGCCATCGACGCGGCCATTGAGGAGGCCAGCGGTTATCTCACCAAGTACGACACGCGTAAGATATTCTCGGCCACCGGAACCGGGCGCAACGCCATCCTGCTGCTCTTCATCAAGGACATCGCCGCCTGGCACTTCGTCAACCTCTGCAACGCGGGGGTGGACCTCGACCTGCGCGAGAAACGGTACAACCGGGCCATCGAGTGGCTGGAGAACAACCAGAACCGGAACAATCCCAACCTGCCCGCACTGCCCGACACGACAACGGCCGGATGCGCGTCGCCCTTCTGCCGCAAGGGACTGGACTATGGCAGCAACCCCAGGCATGACCATCACTTTTGAATGAAGAATGAAAAATTAAGAATGAAGAATTATGAAGAAAAAGAACCCAAACAAAAAGGTTGAGACGCCGATATACCGAAGCCTGACCATTGCTCCGGTGGTGCGCCGCATCAATGACATCGGCTCTTGGAAGAGTGCGCTGCGCAGTGCGGACATCGGCATCCGCTGGCCGCTCTACGACCTGTACGAGGACGTGCTGATAGACGGCACCGTGACCGACGCCATCGGCAAGCGCATCGAGGCCATCACCGACTGCGACATCCACTTCACCGCCCCGGACGGCAGCGTCGTGGAGGCAATGGAGGAACTCATCGACAGCCTGCCCTTCGAGCGCCTGCTGGAGGACATCATGTGGAGCCGCTTCTGGGGCATCACGGTGGACGAGTTCTCCTTCCTGCCGACCTTCGACTTCTGCAGCATCCCCCGCAAGAACATCCGCCCGAAAGAAAAGGTCATCGTGCGCCAGCTGGGCGACAGTCAGGGCATCAGCTATGCCGACGACCCCATGGTCATCCAGTGGGGACACGACGACGACCTCGGCCTGCTGCTCAAGATAGCCCCTTACGTCATCTACAAGCGGGGCGGCTTCGGCGACTGGTCGCAGTTCGTGGAGCTCTTCGGCATGCCGCAGCGCATCGGCAAGTACAACAGCATGGACGATGCCAGCCGCCGCCTGCTCATCCAGGCCTTCGAGACGGCGGGCAGCGCGTCCTACCTCGTTGTGCCCAAAGAGAGCGAAATCGAAACCTCCATGATGAGCGGCTCGGTGAACGGCAAACTCTACGACGATTTCCGTACGGCCTGCAACGAAGAAATCCTCGTCACCATCCTGGGCCAGACCATGACCACCCGCGACGGTGCTTCGCTCAGCCAGAGCCAGGTACACCTGGCCGTGCAGGAGAAGAAGCACCGCAGCGACCGCCGCTTCGTCATCCGCATGCTCAACACCTACCTGGTGCCGCTGCTCGAGGCGCGCGGCTATCCCGTACGGGGCGGTCGCTTCGGCTTCGTGGACAAGAAGGACGAAATCAGCGTCACCGACCTCAGCACACTGTCGTCCATCCTGCCCATCCCGCAGGACTGGGCGTACGACAAATACGGCATACCCAAGCCTGCCGACGGCGAGGCGGTGCTGGGCCTGGCATCGCGTCCGCAGGAACCCGGGCCGGACGGAAAGAAGCCTGCCGCACCGCAGGAACCGCCCAAGGATCCGGAGGAGGACGACGACCCGCCCGTGCGGAACGCCGACCTGCACTGGTGGCAACGCATGATGCGTTTTTTCGTTCCGGCCCCGACTCGGGGCGGGGCTGGAACAATCCGCATGAGTGACACGGATGATATCAGCCTGCGCACGCTGAAGCAGGTGTGGAACGGCGAGGACTTCTTCTCGCCCGACCTGTTCCGTTACTTCACCGACTACTTTTTACGGGCCGTTCAAACGGTGTTCAAACACGATGTGAAGAACCTCGACACCGGCTTTGCCTACAATGCTCCGGACGACGTGTTCCGCACTGCCCTCGAGACGAATCTGTTCCACTTCTCCGCGGCCAAGACGCTGGCCGAGGTGCAGGAACTGAACCGGCTGCTGCGCGAGGCGAAGAACTACAACGACTTCCGGCGCAAGGCGGAGAAGGTGGCCCGGGCGTTCAACGACACCTGGCAGCGTACGGAGTACGACACGGCGGTGCTGACGGCGGAATCTACAGAGAACTACCGGCGTCTGCGGAGCAAAAAAGAGGTCTTCCCCTTCTGGGAATATCTCACCGTGGCCGACGGACGGGTGCGCGAACAGCACCGCAAGCTCCATGGAGTGATACTGCCGGAGAGCGACCCTCTTTGGAACAAGATATACCCGCCCAACGGATGGAACTGCCGATGCCGCGTGCGGGGCCGGATGGCACACCAGGTGGAAGGAGTGGACTGGGAGGAAATGCGCCGGCGGGTACTTGACTATCTGGACACCAAAGAATGGAAGCAGCTGGCCGCACAGGGTTGGGGCGTGAACCGCTGTGACACGGCACAGATCTTCACCGCCGACCAGATGTACATCCGCAAGTTCCCCGAACATTCGGCCAGCTACCTGAAGAAGCTCACTGCCGACCGCTGGAAGCTGCCCACCGTGCAGCAGATGAAGGAGGAGGCACAGACCGACATGCCTCCGGTGGTGGAACGCGATGCGGAACTGTTTTGGGAGAAGAATGCCGTGGACGGACGCATCAGCCTGACCGACTACGACGGTCGCACGGTGGTGATAGGCCGTGAACAGTTCTTCAGCCACACCACGGCCAAGGGACGTGACAACCGCATTGCCTTGTGGGATGCCATGCTGGACACCCTCCAACACCCGGACGAGGTGTGGCTCAACAACGAAATCAAGTCGGACGAACTGAACACCTATTGCTTGCTGAAGTTCTACCGGGACGAGGTAATGACGGTGAACTACCGCATCGAGGGGGAGGAGCTGGTGCTGAAGACCTGGTACGTCATGCAGACCAACCTGAAGGGGAAAACCATTGCCTACATGAAGAAAAAGATATGGGACATGCGCCGACGGGGACTGCTGGTAATAAAAAAGCGCTGAGGTGTATCCTTGCGTCCGTCCGCGCCGTAAAGGGGAGCCATCCCGTGGTTCCCCGCCCGCCCGGATTGGATAGCCGGTGTTACACCTCAACTTGAATTTTTCTGACTGAACCTTGCGTATTTCCATTTCTTGCGGCCGCCCCCCTCCAAACCAAGGTAGGGATCCATCTAGTCCATTGTCAGAACAGTGACAAATATACTGACTTTCAATCAAAAAAACAAAGAAATATGAATGTAACCGATGAACTTGCACAGAAAATAAAGCAAGTGATGGAAAACAAACTACCCGATCTCGTGGCCGAGGAAGCCGTCGAATACAGCCGTACCCGTTTTTCCGAGAAAGCCTTCGACGGCAAGCCCTGGAAGCCTGTCAGCCCCAAATACAAGCCCCGACGGGGCACGCTGATGGTGCGGAGCGGGGCGTTGCTTAACAGCATCCGCGTGGCACGGGTCACTCCGCAGAAGGTCGTCATTTCGGCGGGAAACAGCAAGGTGCCTTATGCCCGGGTTCACAACGAAGGCTTCACGGGCAGCGTCGTCGTTCCCACCCATGACCGCCGCACCAAGAAGGGGAAGACGGTGCAGGTGAAGGCACACAAGCGGATGATGCGCATCCCCCAGCGTCAGTTCCTGGGAGCCTGCCCCGAGCTGGAACACATTCTGAAACGGGAGGCGGAAGCCCTGTTCAAAAGCATCCTACCATAAACTCATTTTCAATTTTCAACTTTCAATTTTCCATTATGAAAAAGACTTATCTCGAAGACGTACTTACCGCCCTGGCCGAAGTGAAGTCCCTCCGCTGGGTCGATGCCCAGGAAGGGCAGTTGGACTACTATACCGAAGACCGCCCGCCCGTGGCGTGGCCGTGCTGCCTGGTGGAAGTGGCCGTCACGTCGGCCCGCAACCTCAGTGCCATGGTGGTCGGCCCCCAGCGGTGCACACTGACCTGTACCTTGCAGATTGCTTTCAACGACTGCGCCTCGCTGAACAGCCGCACACCCGGTCAGGTGCGCGACGTAGCCCTGCGACGCTTCGACGTGCTGCAGGAAGTGAAGGACGCATTGCACGGCCGGTGGTTCGACCATTTCCAGCAGCCCTACAGCCGCATCTCCTGCGTGCCTGAACGGCGTGAAGACGGGCTGAAGGTGTATCGCATGACGTTCGAGGCAGCGGTTGTAGATTAAAATTTAAAGGAAGGGTATTTTCGCTGGAGCTGCCGCGCCGTGACGTGTCGGCGGCAGAGGTCAGTGTAATAGTCTGCCAGCTCAACCAGCGCGTTCTGAATGGTTCGTTCGTCCACAAAAAACTCGTTCTCCGAGAGGATGATCATTACGTCGTCCGTGCGTCGGCGCATGATTTCCTGCCAGTAGTACAGGCGGGCCACCAGCACACGGTTGCGCAGGCGGATGCGGTCGGCACGGCTTTCCACACTCCGCTTGAGCGGAAGGCTGCTGCGTCGGCCTGTGTCGTTGTACGAAAGTTCGTTGCCGGGGAAGAGACTGAGCTGCGGATTCATAGGACAAAAACTAAACCTCTGTTGCAAAGATAACATTTAGAACGATTGTTTCCGTCAAAACACGCCTTAAACCGCATAATCGAACAATATAAATGCACGATGAAGCACCTTTGCAGTGCCAATCCGGAAAGGCAGAACGAATGATCAATTATCAACTTTCAATTATCCATTAATCTATGATCAACTATTCATTAGCACAAATGAGCAGCGAGCCGGGCAATCCCGATGCTGCCAAGAAGTTTTATGCCAAGATGCAGGCCAGCGGCGAAGTGACACTGGACGAAATTGCCGAAGACATCTCTTACTCCACGACCCTGACCGATGCCGACGTGCTGGCCGCCATCCGTGCCTTCATCAAACAGCTGAACAAGCATCTGGCTGCCGGAAAGATAGTCCGTGCCGAGAACCTGGGCAGCTTTCAGCTCCAAATCCAGAGCACGGGGGCCGAAACGGAAAAGGAATTTACCGTGGACAACATTACCGGCGTCACCATCCAGTTCCGTCCCGGCAAGACCGTGGCAACGGCCACAACCAAGGGACTTGCGGGGCTGCAGTTCAAACGTGTGGCCAAGAAGGGCGAAACGTTGCCGACCGAACCTGATGCTGGAGGCAGTGACGACGGCCAGGAAGGAAGTCCGCTGTAACCCATAACCCCACAACGACATGAACGCTATCTACTTCTCCGACCTGGCTCAGCAATACTTCCCCTGCAGCACGCCCCGCAGCGCCACCTCGCAGCTGCACCGCTGGATAGAGCTGAACAGTGAGCTGAAGGCCCGCCTGGCCGAACTTCACTTCAAGCCCCGCCAGCGGGCACTGACGCCGCTCCAGCACGAAGCCATCGTGCGATACCTGGGCGAGCCGGGAGAATGACCATTTTCGTGATGCCACGAAAATGATACCAACGAAAAGAGGCAACCTTCATCGGGTTGCCTCTTTTTGTGCTTCACATGAAAACCTCCTTAACCTGTACCGGCTGCTTGGTGTCCGCGTCGTAGAGCCTCACTTTCAACCGCTCTACGAGGATATAGACAAAGGAGCCGGCGTCGGCGTTGTTCATGGAAAGTTTGATGGCCGTCAGCCCCTCGGTATTGGCGCGAAGGATGAGGAGCTTGGTCGGCTTGTTGTAGTAGGTCCAGTAGTAGAGGACCTGGCCCATCAGGCCGTCCTCCACCTGGACAATGAGGTTACGGGGTTCGCGGTAGATCATTCGTACTTCAGTACCTTAATGCCGCACGAGGTGGCGACGTCGTGCTCCAGTTTCGCGCCCTTGCTGAGTTCCCAGCCCCGCAGCATGTAGATCATGTCGCACTGCACCAGCAGGGCGATGTCTGCACGCATGTGTACGCGCCAGTGGGCTCCGTCGGGCACGCCGTTGTCGAAGGGGTTCACCGGGGCAAAGCCCATCTCTGCCAATTCTCTCTCTGCCGCCTTGAATGCGGCCTTGCGCTCGGCCAGGTCAAGCCCGGCTATGGCGCCACTGATATATACTTTCTTCATAACTATTCCCACTTAATCACCGCCATCACGACATTATTCCGGAAAAGGTGGATGGCGGTCACCCCTTCATCGGTCACTTGTTTGGTCTCTATTTTCTCCGCCCGGATCAGTCCCCGCTCGCGGCTGCTCTGGATGTTGCTGTCGATGTAGGACTTCAGGTGCCGCCAGTTCTGCGGGTCGGGCGTCAGGTTCATGGGTCGGACGGTAGCCGTCAGGTTCCGTTCGAGAACGGCAAGCCACTGGGGCTTGTCGTTCGGTTGCAGGATGTGCCAGGTAAGCTGTGTCATGTCTTCATTTCTTCTTTTTCCATCCGTTCAGGCGATACACTTCGTCGCGCGCCTCTTCTTCGGTCAGCTTGGTGTCCATGTGGGTACCGACGCACAGATTCCCGTTGTAGGTGTAACGGTAAATGTAGAAGCAGCGTCCGCGACGACGGTAACCGTAGCGGGGTTGGTCAGGACTGCCTTTCATCATTCTCTTTCTTGGGTTCTACGAAGAAGGTTTCTTCCTGTACTACCTGTACGCCTATCCGGGGCATCATTTCGGCCACGTCTTCCTTGTCGCGGTCGGCCAGGAGCGACTGCTTGTCCAGCTCTTCGGTGGTGCGGATGTACTGGGGCAGCAGTTCCTTGGCCAGATTGGTGACGGCTGCCCACGTGAAGCCCTTCAGGTTTTTCAGCTTGGGGTTGCCGGTGCGGAAACCGAATACGCCGTGCGTGCTTTCGATGCTCTTGCGCTTGGCGAAGAGTTCATCACGGTGCTCGGTGGCGTAGGCCTGCATCAGGTCGAAGCTGCGTTCCTTCGCGTCGGCCAGGCCGGCCAGCTGGTCGGCATACTTCTCGCGGATGCGGGTCACTTCGAGGTCCATGCGGGCTGTGAGTTGTTGGTACTGGGCGTCTGCCTTGGCAAATTCGGCGAAGGCCTGCTCGGCGGCTTCGCGGGTCACTCCTTGGAGTACGGTTTTCTTGGTTCTCATAATAAAATTGAAAATTGATGATTGAAAATTGATAATTCTGCATTCCTCATCCCCTCTTTTCCTTCCTTCGTCCGGGGATAGGGTCGGGGATGGGTTTCCTTCGGTTGTCTTCGGTGTTGAGCTGGCTGAGCAGCACGTCGTAGCGGTAGTTTTCGGCGTGGTATTCGGCCAGCCGCTCGTCGAACTCGGCGGCGGGGGCACGGGTGTTGTCCAGCAGCCACCGGCGCAGGGTGTCCATCCGCTCCCGGCACTCTTCCATCTTCCGGCGTATCTTCCACTCTTCGTGGGTGCGGATACTGATCAGGTCGTCACTTCGTTGCATACGTCTTGTTGTTTTTGAGCTTTCAGCTTCAATATGTCCTTGCGCAGATATACCACAAACTTGCGGTCCTGCCACGCTTTCACCTCTCCACGGTCGGCATAGCCGCGCATAGACCTCTTGCTGATGCCCAGCAGGCGGCAGGCCTCGTTCTGGTTCACGTAGTCGGCACGGTCGGCACCTTGGGGCAGCGGTTTCAGCCGGGCAGTCTCTGTTCTCCGCTTCAATCCCGTCCACCGCTCCAGCTTCTCGATGCGCCTCAACAGGCTGTTGAACTCCTTTCGGCTGAGGGTGACCATTCCCGGTTCATTGTCCGGCTCTTCATCCTGTGAGGGCGTGACTTCCATTTCCGGTATCAGCGCGGAAACGTCCAGCTGTCCGTGAACGAACTGCGCCGCGTCGCGGCAGGCCCAATACGTCACCATGTTCCGTTCCCCGTCGCTCTTTCCGGCCAGATAGTGGTTGAACACTTCGATGTCCGTCCACCGGTTCTCTATCACCCGACACTGCTCCATGCTGACGGGGTCGCCCTTGCGGCGCAGAGCCTTCAATACGTCTTCTATAATTTCTTTCTTGACCATAATATATCAGTGGTTAGCGGTTAACGGTCAGTGATTAGCATCCGGCCATTAACCATTTGTCATTTACCATTAATCATTGTTTTTCCCTTCTTTTCTCACGATCGCCTCGAGCTGCTGCTTCACGTCGCGCAGCTCGTTCACCGTCATGCGGCTGATGTCCTTGCGGTACTTGGTCTTGTTCCGGGCCCACTGGTTGACCTTCGCCTTGTTCATCTCTCGGTCTTCCGGCGTGTCCGAGGCAAAGCCCTTGTTGAGGAAGGAAATCTGCATGCTCAGGTGGTAGATGCTCCGCAACAGGGCGCGGGCTTCCTGCTGCATCAGGGGCTTGACGCGTTCCTCGTAGTCGGTGTTGATGCGCTTCAGCAGGTCCGAGGCCTCGCGCATGGTCAGCTCCCGGGTGCTGCGGGTGCGGCCGCCGGTCATGGTCTCGATGAAGTCGTGCCGCTCGTCGGCATCCCAGCCCGCACGGGTGAACCAGGCGTGCAGGGCTTTCAGTTGCTGGGGGGTGATGGTGCGTTCCATTTTAGTTGAGAGTTGAGAGTTGAAAGTTGAGAGTTCTTCATTCTTCATTCTTCATTTTCCCGTGGTACTCCTCCGCCTTTTCCGGCCAGATGTCGAAATAGCCGCGGGGACCGATGAAGCGGCCCTTGGAGAAGGCGCGGTAGCCTTCGACGTAGATCTTCAGCGAGGCGTCGTAGGCCACCTTCTTGGCACTGCGCCCGTCGGGGTTCTTTCCGGCGGCATGGCTGATGAAGATGAGCAGCTTGTCGCGGTGGGCCTCCTTGAAGCGGATGTACTGGGCATAGGTCATCTGGGTATATTGGAAGCTGTCTATCACGTAGAAGTCCGGCGACTTGCGGCGGTCCATGCGCAGGCTCAGCTGCTCCAGCGGCTCGGAGTCGAGCAGCAGGAAGCGGCGGTTCACGTCCTGCATGCGGAAGCGGCGCAGCGTGTTCTGCATCGTCAGGCAGGCACCTTCCTCCAGGCTGTCGTAGGCCACGCGGCCGAAGCGGCACAGCTCCTTGCAGAGCTGCATCACGAAGGAGGTCTTGCCGTTGCCCGTATTGCCCCAGATGAACCACACGCCCCGCCGCTCGGGCGCGCCGAAGGCTTCGGCCCATTCGCCCTCGAAGTCCAGCGTGTCAAACTTCATGCTCAGCATCTCCTGCACGCCCTTGGCGTTGCGCTGGAAGGTCAGCGGTTTCTGTGTCTGTTCTCCGTTCTTCATGCTTCGTCCTTCATTTTCTTGGTTTCCAGAATGCGTTTGCAGGCATGCACCACCCGCTTCACGCGGCGCAGGTCGTACTCGCCCATGCGTGCCTCGCCGAGGACGCGCTTCACCTCGCTGCGGTCGTCCAGTCCGTTGGCGGCGCAGATGGCATAGACGTCCTGTTCGGTGGCCACGCTCACGTCGAAGAACTTGCGCCCGATGCGCGAATGTATCTCCTTGTAGCCCTTCTTGTTGTAACGCAGTCCGTTGTCGATGCGCCGCTTGATGTAATCGGTACTCAGGAAGATGATGCCCGCTTTCCCCTCCAGGCGGTTGTAGATAGAGATGAAGTAGTTGAACACCGAGTCGGTGAGCTTGTCGCCTTCGTCGAAGATGAGCAGCGGGCGGTCCAGGAAGCTGATCATCGAGATGGCATAGTCCAGGATGTCGCGCAGATTGGTGCCGTCAGTGGGCGCGCCCACCTGCTTGGCTATCTCTCGCACGAAGTCGCTCTTGCGCATGTCCTCGGAGCAGAGGATGTAGAACACGTTGCGGTGCGTGCGGCGGTACTCGATGGCGGCGGTGGTCTTGCCGCATCCGGCGTCGCCCACCACCCAGCTGACGTTCTTCCACTGCTGGGCGTCGGTCATGGCAAAGGTGATGCGCTGCCACGTCTGGCTCTCGACGATGGCCCAGCGGTCCATGCTGTAGCCTATCTGCTGCTCAATGCGGGCGAACATGTCGTCGCTGATGTTCTGGTATTTGCCGTTCACCACCTGGCTGATGGTGGCCGCGCTCACGCCCTTCATGCTTTCGGCGGCGCGGTTCTGGCTGGGGTAGTTCCGCGTGTAGTCGGTCAGCGCCTCGCGGATGGCGTCCTTGTCTTTCAGTGTAAGTTCTTTCATTGTTTGAATGGTATTTAATTAATATTTAATATTTGATATTTAATATTTAAATGAAGTCCTCGTACATCTCCGCATCCGTCAGCCTGCTGGCCGCTTTGGTGTATTCGCCCAGCGAAGCGATGCCGGTGTCTTCGGGCTCGTAGGGGGCGATGTCCGGCTGTGCCACGGGCGGCAGCAGACGGCCTTCTTCGTATTCGCGGCGGTATTCCTCCATCTTTTTCTGCCCGATGCCTACGGGGCGCGGGATGACCAGGCGCGAACCGGCCTCGCTCAGGAAGTCCTCCAGCAGCAGCTCTTCGGAGCTGAGGTAGTGGCCCACCAGCGCACGGCGGTTGGCCTGCAGCTGGGCGAAGAGGTGCCGGTTCTCGGCGTCGGTGCGGTCGGCGGTGGCTCGGTGGACAGCCACCTTGGGCGTGGCCGTGGCGGCGTATTTCAGTCCGGTGGCCGTCTCCTGCCACAGCTCGATGAGGGTCATGTCGTGCGGGTCGTAGCGGTAGCGGAAGCTGTTGCCGATGTTGCTCAGGTGGAAGTCCATGTCCACCAGGCCGTCGTCGCCATATACCATGTAGCGGTACTCCTTCCGGTCTATCTCGAAGATGAACCCGTGCTTGCCGTACTTCACGCTGGCCTTGGACATCAGGCGGAACACTTCCGCCGTCTGGTAGTCGTCCATCGGTTCGGCTTCGGGGTGGCAGGCACCGGTCTGCAGCTCCAGGCGGGTGAGGCCCGTTTCGCTGGTGGGGTGAACCGCTTCGTTCCACTCCCGGCGGCAGGCCAGGTACTGCTGCTTCATCTCCTCCAGCGTGGGCAGCTGGGCGATGTTGGCCATGATCAGCTCGATGTTGGCGTGACTGTCCTGCTTGCGGGCGGTGATGTTCTGCCCCGTGAAGTTGTAGAGCTTGTGCAGCACCTGTTGCTGGAAGCGTCCGAAGGCCGACTCGATGCTCTTCGACTGGCCGTTGTGGGGCATGGTGGTCTTGTGCAGGTGGCAGATGCGGCGGAAGAACTGGCGCGCCTCCTTCTTCTTGTGCCCGCCCTGGTTGTCGGTCACGATTTCGTAGGGTTTCACCTTCCAGGTCTCCACGGCCATACGGTAGGCCTCGTACTGGCTGCGGAAGTTTTCGGGGCCGAAGGCGCAGCCCAGGAAAACCTCGGTGCAGGCGTCCATCACCTCGTACACGTCGATGGTGCGGGCCACCATGCGCTTCTGTCGTTCATCGTAGGCGCGGTAGTAGAGGTTCAGGCGCGTACCGTCGCCGTACCACAGGGCATTGGGCAGGCTGGGCAGACGGGTGTCAAACTGCGGCATGAATTCGTTCTTGAAGGCCACCTGCCCGTGTACCTCGGCAAACCACCACAGCTTCACGTCCGGGCGGTAGAGGTAGTTGACGACCGTCTGCGGGCTGGCTATCACGGGCAGCCCCTTCTCGGCGGCGATGCGGTTGTATTCGTCGAAAATCTGACGGTCGGTGTACTGCGGGAAGTGGCTGCGCTTCAGGCGGAGCAGGATGCGTCCGGCGGTGGGGCCCACCTTGCGGGCACTCTGGTTGCCCGTGTTTCCGTCCACCAGCACGCGGTATCCGTCGCGCTTGTAGGCCGTGAACTTCTCCCACAGGCGGGCCTCGCTGCGGGGAAGGGTGTGGCCGTAGCGGGTGCGCAGGTCGGCACACAGGGCCAGCACGCCGTCCTTTACGAGGCGAGGGCGCTTGAAACCGCTTTTCGAGTGCAGCGTCTTCATCTCCTTTTCCCTCTCGGCCATGGCGTTCATCACCCGGGCATTCAGGACCAGTTTCTCCACCTTGTCCTGGCTTATCTTCGGCTCGTAGCTGCGGTAGAAGTCGTCGGCCTGCGGGTCGGACTTCAACCGGTTCTCCAGCTTCTTGCATTTCAATTGCTTTTCCATATCTTCCTTGGCGTGCGGATGGCGGCTGTTGTAGGCTCGCAGCACGGCGGGCGGCATGCCCGCGTAGGCTATCAGAGCCTTGCGCCCGTTGCCGCCCTTCTGGACGACTTCCAGGCGGCCTTCGCGCAGCAGTCGTTTGTAGTTCGGCTGGCTGAGGATGCCTCCGCCCACCAGCTCATCATACGTCACGCAGATTGTTGTACCATACAATTCCATATCTCAGTCTTTTTTCACGGTTCTTTTTGTGCGGAGCGGGGCGTCGGAACCCGCCGCAGGCCGCCTTCCCAATCTTTTCATCCGACCAATACCTTGAAAGCATTCATCTGTTTGGCCTATGACATTTCACACTTTTGTTATCCGTCCGGAAGGTTCCTGTCCGCCTTTTGCTTATCGGGACACGCGGTCGCCATAGATGTTCCGGCGGGTAGGCTGCTCGGGGTTCTTCCCCGGGAGCACCATGCCGAGCAGCACCACGATGCTCAGTGCCACCAGCAGCAACCCCGTGCGGATGTCCTGCCCCGTGGCCTCCATCTGGTTGCTGATCCAAAATCCGTACACCAGCCCGACGGCTGCCGCAATCTTCTGTATGCGTCTGAATGTTTTCATTGTCTGTCCTCCTGTTTTTAGGGTTAATCACTTTGGTTATTTGGCGGTAGTCGGCCAACTACCCGGTAGTAGTTGGTGAACTACTTGGTAGTAGTCGCCCGATTACCTATAGGTAGTTCGTCACAGCGTCGGGTGGTCCTCCACGACGACGGCGCGCATCACTTCGCCTTTCTGGTTCAGAATCTTTACGGTGCGCGGTGCAGCCGGTACTTCGCGAATTTCCACGAGCTTCCCGCCATGCTGGAGAGCGGCCTCGCGGATGCGGCAGGCCTGAACGCTGTTTCGATGGAATAAAAGGGCCTGGCTTACGTTCTGTACCGTCACATTGAAGGTTTTGGCCAACAAAGCCTTCCCCTGTGCATTCAATTCAATTTTCTGTCTCATGTATCAGTTCCTATTAAAATTATTACTATATTTACCGCTGTTTCAGTTAAACATGTTGCAAATGTCGAAAGAAGTTTCGATATAAGCAAGTAAAAATCGAAATATTTCACGATTTTATGGAGGTTTATATGGATAAGAACGAAACTATTCACGATAGAATAACTCAGTTGGTCAATAGATACGGCGAAGGAAAGAATACCGTATTTGCCTCTATTATAGGAAGTAATGAGGCCAACGTAAGAGGGTATAGGACTTCTACCATGCCAAAGTTCGACTTTCTTGAAAAAATCGCAAGAAATCTCGATATTAACCTCGATTGGTTGCTCACAGGTAGGGGACAGATGGAAAAAAGCGTCATCCCCGCGCGTGATGATGCAGACGGCGACTATGATGACCGGTCTGTGCCCATCGTAGACATATCGGTGGCCGCCGGATGCGAAGGCTATGACAATCCCGGCTATTTGGAGGTTTATGATAATATAAGGATGCCGTCCGTCATGTTAAAGAAGAATTGCCAGTACTATTGCGTGAGGGTAAAGGGCGAAAGTATGACTCCCACGATTTTGGACAGTTCTTTTGTTATTGTCAGACTTCTGGATAAAAGTGAGTGGGAATTTATGCCGGACAATCACGTGTATGTTATCAGCGACCGTGAGGGTCGCGCCTATATCAAGCGCGTCAAGAACAGGCTTCATGAGCACGGTTTCATCGTCTGTATGTCCGATAACGTGGATAAGGCCAACTATCCGAACTTTAACCTGCAGGAGGAAGAAATACATTCCATCCTTCATGCGGAATGGCATATCAGTGCCAAGATGCCAAACATCAACGAAACCTACTACAAAAAAGTCAATGACCTGGAAGATAAATACGATCGTCTGGAAAACCAGATGCAAAAGGTCTTGAATGCGATTGGTGATATACGATAAGAAATTAAATGTTGAGGCTATGAATGTCTTTAGAAAGAGATTGTTGGCATTTTGTCTGTTTTCGACGCTGATATGCGCACAATCGTTTTGCCAGAAAGAATTACCCGCCTTAGACAGCAAACCGGTTTCGGCTGCCCAGGCGTCAGAAAGAGGGAAGGAAGACTCATTCATTCAGTATTTCAAGCTATGCGCAAACGCAACATTTTCCACTCCGGACTATTTGCATGATTATATAGTCAGGCAATACGATGGAGTGAGTGCATCCCAGTTGTACGAGAACGTATTTCTTTGTGCAAATAAGTCATACGCTACACCCAAAACTTCGGTCAACGGAATTGAAAATAAGATGGTGCAGATTGAAGGTTATAAGGAAGGAATAACTCGGCATGGAAAGTATAAGGTGAGTATGAATTATCGTCTTCAGTTTGAATTCAAAGACGGGAAAGTAAAAGTTGATGCTCCCGTGATCATTTCCATCTGGGAGGGTAACTATAAGATTGATAATGTTGCCCAATATGTGGGAAAAAGATTATGGAACACCAAATCGGTCAAAGAAATAGAGACGTATTTCAATAAAATCCTTACTGCTATTATGATGAGTGCGGACAGGGAGAATGAGTGGTAATTAAATGACATTTCATCAATTATTTTTATATGTCTGAAAATCCAAAAATTGAAGATTTACTTTGGTACGAATTAGTGCATGCTAAATTTTGGGAACAATATTTAGCCGAATACACTACATATAAGCAGGATTACCGTAAAATTTATAACATCATTACAATGATTTTCTCTGTTATAGGTGCATCAACATTCCCTTTATGGAAATTATGCTCGAGTATAGAGGAATATATACCATCAATTGTTTTCGGCATAATGGCTATATTACAAATTCTTGCTATTTTCCAAAAAAACCTATCTTCGACAAATGAGGAATTAATGAACATGATAAAGTTAAGAGGTATGTATATACATTATTTCAATAAATTGGAATGCCTCTATTTGAAAACATTTAAAGAGTATGATGAGGGGCAACTTATTGAAGAGTATTATACCTTGAGGGATTCAACTGACAAAATTGAAGCTTTAAAAGATTCTTTAAATATTCATCCTAATAAGAGGTCTTTAAAAAAAGGAGAGCAAGAGGCAAGAAGTTACGTGGAAATAAGATTTAACGCAGTTTAATAATTGGTAAATAATTCTTTTCCAGCTTTCCAGATAATTTTTATTATGATGATTAATTCCCATACAGCTATAATTGCGAATGGAACAAGTGAAACATAAGCCAGAATAGTATTAATCATAAAAAATAAACATTATGAAAGACAAAAAACAAGTAACAGCAACTAAATGTGTTTTCAAAGATCCTTATTACATTAAGAATGGTGATATAACCATGAAAAATCCACCATTACCTCCTAAAAAAACACCCAAAAAGAAGTAACAACAGCACCCGGCGACTTGCCGGGTGCACATCTTTATTAACCTTAAAAACCTCCGCGTGCTTGCTTCCCGACAGACGGAGGGACTGACGTGGCCCGGGAGCACTCAATACAAACCATGAAAAAACTTTTGTTGCGTGGACAGGACTCGAACCTGTGGCCTCAAGGCTATGACCCTTGCGAGCTACCACCTGCTCCACCACGCCTTCATGTGCAGCGCACGCACGTTTCATGCAACAAAGATAATGCAATATTCCGAAACAATGCTATATATCAATGATTTACAAACGGCCTTCAACACAGAGAAACACCGATTTTCGTGGTATTATCCCCCCTCGAATGTGTAGAAAACGCCTAATAATGCCGCTGTTTTGGAAATATGGCATATACAAATACCTTGGAATATAGTTAAAAAAGTATCCCCAACTAAATAAATGTTTACATGATATTTTTATAAAGGGTATCCCCAACTATATCCCCAACCGTATCCCCAACTCACTTTTTAACATTTCCGCGGTGGTCGTATAGAGCCGTTTTTCCAATCAGGCTTTAAACGGTCTCCAAAATCCTTAAACACCTATACTTTTAAGCCTAAATACTTCCATATATTAATTATTTGGAATATATTTGCATTAGATACTTCCAAATATTCATGTTATGACCAAGGTAATACACGTACACCTCATTTTTGAAAAGAAAGACTATTATTTCGGATCGATCAGCGCCATTTACACCACGCTCAGCGAGGCCGAAATAGGCATTAAACAAAGCACGCTACTGCATGCCGGCCTTCTCGACGGAGGCGTCAAACTTACCCGTAGAGCCATTATACGCCAATCTCACCTCATTCGTAGCGGTAAAGAGTAGTTCTGCTTCATCTCAAAAGAAAAGTGGCCGAAATGAGCCTCAAACAAAGCCATTTCGACCACTTCTTTATGTTCATGCACCAATTACCGTTTAGAAGACGGTCGTTCACCGTTCAAATGCACCATCAAATCCCCATAAATCCACAAATCGTTTTAGAACGTCCTCATCCTCATTTCTCGTTCAATCTTCCCATACACAGTAACTTACGCCGTTTCCCTCGTCCCTCATTTCCTCACAAATCGTTTTATCCCCCGTATAAAGCCTGCAAAATTAATATTTGCGGGCTTTTTTTGTATAACGATATATTATAGCATGCATTCCTATCAAGTTCACTCCGCCAAGTAATATTCCCAGTATTGTGCAGAGAAACAGTTCGTGTGAGGAAAAGAACTGGTGCGTGTCGCGTATTGCCCAAATGCAGTAGGGCAGGCATAATGTTGTAGATACAATGGCTGGAATATATCTACGCTATACGATAAATTGGGCGATATGGACGATAAGATGGACGCTGAATGCGGCCATGCAGCAATACCATGCCGTTAGGTCCCTTGTCTGCTGGCTCACAAACGTGCAGGCGGAAACAATCAGAAGTTCTTCAGAAGCAATTATTGTAAAATGGGGTCTTGTTATTTGTTCCATTTTTCGGATAATTCGTTTGGCCTTAGGGAAGCGTTTTTGCATTGTGGTACTGTTCTTTTTTACCCACGGGTATACCATAAGGATTTCTTCCAGTTCGTGGAGCAGAAAGAAAAAGGGTAGGAGGAAAAGTATTATCACCGGATTTATTCTTCTTAGCAGTTGAGGGTTAAGTCCTTCTGAAAATAAATCATGTCCTTCAGCTCTTTTCTGTCCTCCACAATCGGGTGGTCGTAGTTGAGAGTGAAGAAGTCGGCGACAGTATGTGAGTAGGTGAAGCCACAGTTCTCGTAAAAGTCGATTGTCTGTCTGCTTTCGCCCGTGCCGACGAGTAGCCTGTGACATACGTCTGCGTAATGTCGGCAAAGGTATTCCACCATCTGCCGCCCGTATCCTTTTCGCTGGCAGGCAGGTGTAACAGCCAGGTTTTTCAGTTCATATACGCCATTTCCTTCGTTTGTCACAACTGCTACGGCAATGACTTCAGCTTCTTGCATGCTGCGCATGACGAAGAGTTCTCCCCGCTCCAGGTAGCGGTCGATCATTGACTCCTGTTCGTCGGCCAGAAGAAGGAGGGAGAGGAAACGTTTCTTGTCGTTGGTGATAAGTTGGATGTTCATACAAAATCTTCTTTCAGCAATTCAAAATAGTGTGCATTTATAAAGCAATTGTTTTTGAAGCAGGCTTTGTGGAGAATGCCGACTTTGCGGAAACCGACTTTCTCGAGTATCCGCATGGAGGCAATGTTGCTTTCATACACGTTGGCAAAGATGCGGATGACGTCTGTCGCAGCCAGATAATGTCGCAAGGCTTCGTACAAGGCTTTGCTGGCAATGCCCTGGTTCCAGAAGGGTTCTGCCAACCAGTAGCCGGCTTCGGCATTGAAACGTTCCACATCCGTTCCCCGCATAAAGCTAATATTGCCGGCGGCTTCACCGTTTATTTCGATGCAATATTCGCTTGGCTCTTGCAGGTTTGTTGCATGGTCGATAAAAGAACGGGCATCTGCTTCCGTATAAGGGAAGGGGAGACGGTCACGACAGTTATCCCAGATTTTTTTGTTATTCAGATATTTTGCCAATGAGGGCGCATCGGATGTTTCCCATGGCCGCAGACGGTATCGGGGCGTGATGCAGTTTGATTGCTGTGCAGTCTGTTGCTTATTCTCAGTTTGAGTAGTCAGTGGAGAAGGCAGGACTTTTCTCATTACATAGTTGGTCAGCTGTAGTCGGTTGGCCTGTACCTGTTGCTCACGTTCGACGGTATAGCCTCGATGCTCAAAGAAGGGGCGGGCGGTGATACTTACTTCGGAGGGTATTTCGCGGATACCGTGCTCCTTGGCGTAAGCTTCTATCTGTTGTAGCAGAGCGGTGGCGATGCCTTCTCCTTGATGGTCTTTGTGGATGAACATGGAGTGTAGATAGCCGTCATTGCGGATAGAGGTGAAACCGACGATGCGGCCTTCAGTATCGCAGGCTGCAATGAAGTGCAGGGTGGCAAGCAGTTCTTCCCATCGGCCTGGTCGATTTCCGCATGAAGCCCAGTCAGCCACTTCTTCGGCAGTATAATCACGAGAGTTAACTGTCAGCACTGTGTCGCGGAAGAGTTCTTTTAGTTCTGGTATGTCGGCCGAGGTGACGGAGCGGTAGTTAATAGCAGAAACTTCTGTGGGGATGCAGTGCCCCTGACGGGTTGATAAGTTACATATCATGATATACTCTTCTTCCGTCTCTTTTACGGTTTCAAACCCGAGGCGCGCGTAAAGGCGGACGGCCGGGTTGGCTTTCTGTACCGAGAGTGATACTTGCCGGTAGCCTTTACCGTACAGTAGGTCGAGCATTCCTTTCATCAGGCGGGTACCGACGCCATGCCCCCGAAAGTCCTTGTACAGGGAGATGGCAAGTGAGGGGGTGTGGTCGTCTACGTGGCCATAATCGTTCATCTGTCGAACCCAGACGGCGCCGACAACGTTATTCGAGGTTTCGGCCACTAAGCAATGGTCGTCGGGTTGGGTGCCGAAGTCTTGGATATAGATTTGCAGTTTGGGCAGATGGATGACGCTGCGAGGCGGCGGAGGAGTACCTTCGGGCAGGTATATGGCTTCGTAAAGGAAGTTGTGCAGCAGATGTGCTTCTTCCGGATGCAGGGGGCGGATGGTGCAAGGCTGGTTCTTCATCTTTTATCTGTTGAAATGGTGGATAAAGATAAGTAACTTTTTCCTTTTAATAGAAAAGTAGGAAGAGATTTTCATTGTGTGTGCGAGGTTCCATACCGGTTTCGTTAATTATAGATCTTAAGTTTTGCAAGTAAAGCTGGCTTTCGACAGGCTGACACCAGCCGCCTGAAAAGCTACATTTTACTTGCGAAACTTAAGTTAATAAAATACAAAACTGGAGTGGTGCCAAAGGTCGTGCTTCTTCTTTGTCATAATTTTCGGTCAAAATGTTATTTTGGTAATCAGAGTATTTGATATAATGGTTCATTAGTGTCCAATAAAAATGGACGAGTTAAAAATTTAATCAAATAGTCCTTC
>ERZ827150.726-NODE-726-length-46696-cov-3.672820_pt1 | contig 46696 bp, 36 predicted proteins | sample MGYA00519779_ERZ827150 | MGnify/ENA primary metagenome ERZ827150 (study PRJEB31778, sample SAMEA3449267) | human gut metagenome | biome: human gut; feature: human-associated habitat; material: faeces | place: United Kingdom | collected 2010/2012 ...
TAATAATTAACCGTGATTTGCGGCGCGAGCCGCCGGACGGTAGCGGAGAGTTAGGAGATATATAGGAATATATGGGACTTATCAGTTACATTCTTAGCAGCGATTCCAGAAGGAGTCTGAAGAAAATCGACTCGCAGGCGGATAAAATTCTTGCGCTTGCGCCGAAATACGAGGGGATGACGGACGCCGAATTAAAGAACCAGACCGACGTTTTGAAAGGTCGGCTTAAAAACGGCGAAACGCTCGACCAGATTATGTACGACGCGTTCGCCGTCGTGAGAGAAGCGGCGTACAGGGTTCTGCACATGCGTCATTACAAAGTTCAGTTGATGGGCGGTATATGCGTGCATCAGGGCAGAGTTGCGGAGTTGAAAACAGGCGAAGGTAAAACCCTTATGGCAACGCTTCCCGCTTACCTCAACGCGCTCGGCGAAAAGGGAGTGCATATCGTTACGGTCAACGATTATCTTGCAAAACGTGACGCGGAATGGATGGGTAAGGTTTACAGATTTCTGGGGCTGACCGTCGGCGTGAACGTTCACGATATGACGGACGACCAGAAACGCGCCGCTTATAACTGCGACATTACTTACGGTACAAATAACGAGTTCGGTTTCGACTATCTGAGAGATAACCTCAAAGTAAGGCTCGCGGACATGGTTCAGAGAGAACTCAACTTCGCCATCGTCGACGAAGTGGATTCCATTCTTATCGACGAAGCGAGAACGCCCCTTATTATTTCCGGCAGAGGCGAAAAATCGTCCGACCTTTACGTTGAATGTAACCGTTTCGTCAAAACGCTCAAAGCGGACGAAGATTACGTTGTTGACGTTGAAGATAAATCGGTTCAGATAACCGAGCAGGGCGCGAGAAAAGCCGAGAGTTTCTTCGGTATCGAAAATCTTGCCGATATCGAAAACGGCGATCTCAACCACCACATTCAGCAGGCGTTGAAGGCGCATTTCATTTTCAAAAGAGATTCGGACTACCTCGTTTCGGACGGCGAAATCATAATCGTCGACGAATTTACCGGTCGTCTGATGATAGGCAGAAGATATTCCGAAGGCTTGCACCAGGCTATCGAAGCGAAAGAAAACGTTACGATCAGAAACGAAAACAAAACTTACGCGACGATAACGTTCCAGAACTATTTCCGTCTGTATCACAAACTTTCGGGTATGACGGGTACGGCGAAAACGGAAGAGGAAGAATTCAGAACTATTTACGGACTTGACGTTCTCGAAATCCCCACAAACAAACCCGTGCAGAGAATCGATATGCCCGACGTTATTTACTCCACGGAAAAGGGGAAAATCAAGGCTATCGTCAACACCATAATCGAGTGCCACGAAAAAGGACAACCCGTCCTCGTCGGCACGGTAACGGTTGAAAAATCGGAAGAGATTTCGAGATGGCTTCTTAAAAACAAAGTCAAGCACAACATTCTTAACGCGAAGAACCACAAAAAGGAAGCGGAAATTATCGCTCAGGCGGGTAAGAAAGGCGCGGTTACGATCGCCACGAACATGGCGGGCCGCGGAACGGATATTCTTCTCGGCGGTAACCCCGAATATCTTGCCAAGCAGGCTCTCGTAAAAGAAGGCGTTACGGACGACCTTATCGAACTCGCCACCTCTTACGTTCAGGACGTTTCCGACGAAGTTAAGGCTGTAAGACAGAAATATAACGAACTTTACGAAGATTTCAAAAAGGAAACCGACCAGGAAAAAGAAGAAGTCATCGCGCTCGGCGGCTTGTTTATTCTCGGCACGGAAAGGCACGAATCCAGACGTATCGATAACCAGTTGCGCGGTCGAAGCGGCCGTCAGGGCGATCCCGGTTGCTCGCTGTTCTTCATTTCTCTCGAGGACGACCTCGCGAAACGCTTCGGCGGAGAAAGACTTAAAGCGATATATAATACGTTCAAGGTCGAAGAGGATACGCCGCTTCAGTCCAAAATGCTTTCCCGTTCCATAGAGAACGCGCAGAGAATGATCGAGGGCAGAAACTTCGGCATAAGAAAGCATATTATTCAGTACGATGACGTTATGAATATTCAGAGGACGGTTATGTACGGCGAAAGGATGAAGGTGCTTAAGGGCGAGGACGTTCATCAGGACGTACTGAATCTTATCCCGGATTTCGTGACGCAGATTATTACGCAGAACGCGAACAAGAATCAGTCGCCCTCGACGTGGGACGAGGAAAAACTCAACAAGGCTCTCGAGGACAGAGCGTTGCCTAAGGATACCGCTTACGTCACCCGCGAGATGCTCGAAAACTGGGATTATGACTATCTCGTTTCGCAGATTATAAACAAGGTTATCGAGTGTTACGAAAAGAAGATCGAAGAATACAGGGAAGAAGGCATCGATTACAACGAATTCGAAAGGTTTATTTTCCTTAAAGTCGTCGATAACAAGTGGATAGACCACATCGACGCGATGGACAGATTGAAACGCGGAATTTCGCTCAGAGGTTACGCGAACGAAGATCCCGTTATTGCGTATAAAAAGGAAGGTCTTGAAATGTTTGAGGAAATGACCGCAAGTATTCAGGAAGAAGTCGTGGCGTTGCTTCTTAAGTCGGAAATAAGAAAAGTTCCGCAGAAAGAAGAAAAGAAAGATCTCGTCGAGAACGGCGGAAGCCGGGGCACGACTTCAAACGAACCCGTAGTCAGAGCGAAAACCGTCGGCAGAAACGATCCGTGTCCTTGCGGGAGCGGATTGAAGTTCAAAAACTGCTGCGGCAGAAATCAGCAATAATTTAAACACGAATTTAAACACGTTTTTTAATTAAACATGTTTTTAAATCGGGCGTTGCGATGCCCGACAAACAATCGATATTAATCGCGACAAGCCGGGAATTTCCCCGGCTTGTTTTTTATTTGTAGTTGTATAAAAATCGGTGATAATCGACTTATAGATAGGTTTTTACGGTATGATTATGCGCGTGTTACGACGGAAATTACCGAAAAGACGGCTTTTCGGTAATTAGCGACAAGGAATACAGCGCATAGGGTTTTCATAAAGTCGGTTGTGAATTTTACGACTCGAAAAGATTTTTTTCACCAAATTTTTTAGTTTTTCTCCGTTTAAAAAAAACGGATATTGTTGATTTTGAAACGAAAATATGCTAAAATAATATAAAAGGGCTTTCGTTTTAATTCCGTGGAAACATACGGAGAAGGCGAACGAAAACACCGGTGACGACGAAAAGAATCCCTAGGCATTGCATTCGTCATCACTAATTACCGAAAAGGCGCCTTTTTCGTCATTTTCCGCAACCGTTCGGGCGCAGTACGCCAAGTACAGCAACCCTCACGTTCGCAAAAAATCATCAAAAAATGCGCTCTTTTCGGTGCGAAGCATTTTTGCGGTTGAGAAACCGACCGCATTGCGGCTCGTTTAGGCAAGGCAAACGCCCGAAGTTGTACTTGCCGTACTACGAGCGGCGTTTAACGCCGCATAAATCGGTTTATCACCGCAAAAATAACTAGTGATAAGGAATGCAATGCCTAAGGAGAAATAGTTTGTTCAAGGTCTTTTACGGAAAACTTAAAGAATCGCTTATTTCGGTGCTGCCTGTGGCGTTGCTCGTAACGGTGCTGAACTTTACGCCGCTGATAAGCCTCACCGCGAGGGAAATAGTCGTTTTCATTATTTCGGCGGTTATGCTCGTCATAGGTATGGCGTTTTTCAACCTCGGCGCGGACATCGCGATGACGCCTATGGGCGACCATATCGGCGCGGGACTTACCAGGTCAAAAAAAGTAGAGATTCTTATCGCCGTATGTTTTGTTATGGGTGTTTTCATCACCATTGCCGAGCCGGATCTTACGGTTCTCGCGACTCAGGTAAAAGATAAGATAGATCCCGTTTTGCTGACCGTTACGGTCGGCGTGGGTGTAGGGCTTTTCCTCGTCATATCCGTCGTGAGAATGATTAAAGGGACGCCGCTTTCCCATATTCTTATCTTCTTTTATATGTGTCTTTTCGCATTCGGCTCGTTGCTCGTTATCGGTAACGAAGAGTTTCTCGCTCTCGCGTTCGATTCCGGCGGCGTTACGACGGGACCTATAACCGTTCCCTTCATAATGGCTCTCGGCGTGGGTATCGCAGGCACTCTCGGCGGAAAAAAATCGAGCGAAAACAGTTTCGGCCTGGTTGCGCTGTGTTCCATAGGTCCTATGCTTGCCGTTATGATTCTCGGCATATTCTCCAAGGGCGACATGGTTTACGAAATTCCCGATTATTCCATCGCCGCGGATTTCGGCGGCGCGCTTTTGTCCGCGCTGCTCACCGTATCCAAAGAGGTCGGAATTGCGATCGGGCTTATCGTTGGATTTTTCATCGCGCTTGATCTGATTTTTCTTAAACTGCCGCTCAAAAAACTCAAAATAATCGGCGGCGGCGTTATTTACACGTTTATAGGGCTTTTGATTTTCCTTACGGCGGCGCAGATAGGCTTTATGCCGATAGGATATAAAATAGGGTGCGAACTTGCCGCGGGCGATAATTTCGTCCTCGTAATAGTCGGATTCGTTCTCGGCGCGCTCGTCGTTATGGCGGAGCCTGCGGTTCACGTTCTTACAAAACAGGTCGACGAAATCACTTCGGGCGGAATAACCAAACGTTCGATGCTTATCGCGCTTTGCCTCGGCGTGGGAATATCCATAGGTCTTTCGATGCTGAGGATTGTTCTCGGATTCAATATTTTATATTATCTCGTGCCGGGTTATCTCGTTTCGATAGGGCTTGCGTTCTTCGTTCCCGGCATTTACACGGCTATCGCGTTCGACTCCGGCGGCGTCGCGAGCGGACCGTTGACTTCGAGTTTCATTCTTCCGCTGGCAATCGGCGCGTGTTACACGTTGTCCGGGGCGTCGAAAGTTTTAACCGACGCGTTCGGGATAGTCGCCATGGTTGCGATGACTCCGCTTATCACGATTCAACTTCTCGGTTTCAAAGCCGTGATACAAAAGAAGATCAGAAAGAGCATTGCGATGAAACGTATTCTGAGTTACGACGACGAATACATTATTAATTTCGACGTGTAAAAGCGGGGCGGGATATGAAAGATAAATTAAAAAACAAAGTTGCGGAAGTGCGAGCCGAAACAAGTCAGAAACAGGAAAGCAGGATACCTAAAGCGCCTGCCAACCTCGTTCTGATCGTTACCATCGTGAACAGAAACAAAGCCGATTTCTATATGGATTTCATGCAGTCGTTCGAGATCAATATGCAAACGGCGGTCGGCGCGCACGGCACGGAAATAACGGACGCGGGCAAATACTCGGGTTCTGCTTACACGGAAAAGGCTGTGCTTATCGGCGTTGCAAGAGAGGACAGAAAAAAGGATGTTCTCGAGGCTTTGCAGGATAAGTTCGATACCGTTCGCGGCGGGGGCGGAATTGCGTATTCCGTGCCGCTTACAAGCGTTATCGGAGTTGCGATTTACGGATTTTTAAGTAATCAGTTGAGGTGACGGAAATGACGGAATTTAAACACGAAGTGATTTTATGTATCATAAACAGCGGCTTTTCGGACGCGGTTATGGACGCGGCGCGCGAACTCGGCGCGGGCGGCGGAACGGTTATCAACGCAAGGGGAACGGCTGCTCCCGAAGCGGAAAAGTTGTTCAACATTACCATTCAGCCCGAAAAAGAGATCGTTATGATTGTCGTCAAAAAGGAAATCAAGGACGACGTTCTGCGCGCTCTTTATAAAAAGGTCGGGCTTGAAACGCCGGGGCAGGGCATTGCTTTCAGTTTGCCTGTTACCGACGTTGCCGGAATCAAAGATTGATGTTTACAAATGAAACGCCCCGCGGTTGCTTGTGGCAACCGCGGGGCGTATTACGTGTTGTTTAGTTTCAGGTTGTGTCGTTCGGTTTATTCCGCCGTAACGTTAACCTTGATTTTTGCGGAAACGTCCGGGAGGAATTTTATTTCCACCGTATAGACGCCCGGCGTTTTGATCGGTTCTTTCAGAACGATTTTCTTCTTGTCGATTTCGTGACCTGCTTCGGCAAGCCTTTCCGCAATCTCTTTAGAAGTCACGCTGCCGAAAATCTTTCCGTTTTCTCCGCATTTAACGGCGCACTTAACTTCGGAATCCTTGATTTTTGCGGCGAGTTCTTTCCATTTTTTGATTTCCTCGGCTTTGTGGAATTCTTCCGCTTTGAGTTTATTTTTGACGGCGTTCACTTCCGTACTCGTTGCTTCGATGGCTAATTTTTTCTTTAAAAGACAGTTTCTTGCGTAACCGTCGCTCACTTCGACAACGTCGTTCTTTTTGCCCGTACCTTTAACGTCTGCAAGTAAAATAACTTTCATTGTTCGAGCCTCCTCGATATTCTTTTCTATTATATTAGCACTTTTCGCGATAAAAATCAACCTTATTCCCGCTTATTCTCGCCGCATATTATTTTAATCACAAAAAAAGGTTGCGAACTATGCCGCAACCTTTTAATATCCGCTCTTCTTCCGGGCGATTATTTAAGTTGTTTGAAACCGTCCGATTGTTTCGGTTTTACCGCGGACGGGGATATTCCGACTTCCACGTTGTCGGTATCGCGCGGGGAAAGCGCGGGAATGGGATGCTCCGAAACCTGAAAACGATAATCCTTTCCGTGTTTTTTGACGTAGTCGGTAATGACTTTGTGCGAAGGATTTTCCCTTATCGGCGAATTGAAATTCGCGTTATAGACGAAATACCTGTCGTCCTCCGGAAGTGCGTCTATAGGTCGATAATCGGCAAGTTTTCCGGTGTATTGAACGGTTGAATCGAGGATTGAACGGACGTAATCGACGTTCTCTTTAAGTTCGAGCGGCTCGGGAAATTCCGGCTTCGGGATAACGTCCGTATAGTCTTTTTTGTCGTATTTTTTCAGCAGTCCCACTGCCGCGTGCAGGTGCGAAAGTTCGTTTTCAAACTGGTATTCCCAGATTTTTTTCATCCGCTCGTCGGTTTCGGTCATATAATTCGACCAGTAGACGTAACACTCGACGTATTCGTGCATAAGCGTACATTCGAACGGATCGCAATTCGGGTCGATGAGCGAACCGTATTGAGTTACGTGTTCTTCTTCCACGAGGCAGATTTCTTCGTAAAGCCGCTTGCCGCCCTCCGTTTTGTAATGCGCGCCGACGTTCATATAGAAATTCATCGTCTGCTGTTCCGCGGCGGTTATTATCATCGTGTTAAGGACGGTCTGAATGTTGTTTTTCTTCGCGGAAATGCAGTCCTTAACGTTGTCGTAAGGGTGGCGATGGTGGGCGACGGTCGGACGACCGGGCATAATTTCGGTGTATTTACCCACGAGTTTTTCGGCGTGAATTCCGTAGTCCGCGTCGAGAAGGTCGGCGTATCTGTATAAGTGGTCGAAGTCTTCCAGAAGGGCGAAATCCAACGCTTTTTTAACGTTGAAATTCTTTTCTCGCTTAGCCATGCCGGCGGTGAGGTCAACGGCGAGTTGCTCGTAAGCGATGGTCGTTTCGAGAATCGATTCGTCGGCGGGCTTCAATTGCGCGAGGTACTGTTGCTGCTGTTTTTCCAGAAAGCGGACGAGCGAAATTTTCCTTTTCAGGTCGAGGTCATGCGTGTGGCGCAACATCTGATGAGAGTGCCAGTTGGCTTCGTATTCCGCGCCGCACGCGAGAATGATTCTCGTTTTCGTGTACGGACTCGTTTCGTTTTTGTCGTACTGCTTAGGGTAAAGTTTTTCGATAGAAGAGAGATATTCTTCCGGTTTCTTTGCTTTTTCTTTGAACGGATTCATAACAATTAACTCCTTTTTTCGTTCTTTTCGGGCGTTTGCCGTTTTGATTTTTGCCAAAAGAATTTAATTTTATACAATATTTCCGAGCCTGCCGTATTAAATTGACACAACTTGTCCGAAATGCTATAATCTGCCTATGAAATATGCTGTTATAACGGACGTTCATTCAAACGTTTTCGCGCTTGAAGCCGCCTTGAAAAAGATCGACGAATTGCGTCCGGATAAAATAATCTGCCTCGGCGATATCGTGGGGAACGGGTTTTATCCCGAAGAAACCGTTTCGCTTCTTCGCGCGCGGAAAGACGTGGCTTGCGTTAAGGGCAATCACGATATCTTCGTCACGATGGATTTGAAAAACTTTTCCCGGAGCGACACGCGGCTGAAAAATTTCCGCTGGCAACAAAAGGCGTTAAGTTCCGCTTCGCGTAATTTTTTGAAAGAACTTCCGATGACGTTGCGTTTTTCGGACGGCGCGTTTTCCGTCGTCGCGTTTCATTATCCGATGACGCCCAAGGGCAGATTCAAGGATATGAAATATCTCCCGTCGAACGACGATCTGCGTCGGCTTTTCGGCGATCAGCAAGGCGATATTTTTCTGTTCGGTCATGAGCATACCGGTTCGCTGGACTTTCTCGACGGAAAATACTATCTCAATTTCGGCACGCTCGGAAACTTTTTCGAAAAGGACAAAGCAAGGTTCGGGCTTCTCGAAATAAACGGCGATAAAGTAGCCTATAAGTTGATTAACGCCGAATATGACGACTCAACGGCTCGCATATCGACAGAAAAACTCAACAAAATATTGAACGATAATTAAATAATTAAGGAAATGTAAAATGAGCGCAGAATTGTTACAAGGAACGAAAATATGGCTCGGCGACGTTAACGCCGTCGACTCTTACGTTGATTTCAAAGGCGTTTTCTCCATGGGGGAAAAGGGAAAACGGGGAAAGAAAGTTCTTCTCAGAATTTCCTGCGACAGCAATTATTCCGCTTATATCAACGGCAAATTGGTCGGGTTTGCGCAGTGCGCCGATTATCCGCATTACAGAAATTACGACGAAATCGACGTGACCGGGTTTTGCCGCAAGGACAAAAACGTTTTCACCGCGACGGTGTGGCATTACGGCGTTGACAGTCAGACCTACGTTAACGCGGACGCGTATCTTCTTTTCGATATCGTCTGCGACGGCGAAACGCTGCTGAAAAGCGACAAGACAATCGGCGCGAGACTGAACGCGCGCTATCTCAACGGCTACGCGAAGACGATCACGCCTCAACTCGGGATAAGTTTTTTGTATAACGCAAACGAAAAATGCGGCGGGTTTGAATCGAGTGAAGAGCATGGATTCGGCGAAGCGCATAAAAGAGAGCGCGGTATCTGCAAAATGAAAGCGCGCGGAGCGAAAGCCGAAGTTAAAAAAACGAAAGGCGGTTATCTCGTCGATTTCAAAAAGGAAACCGTCGGGTTTCTGTCTTTTGATTTCAAAAGCGAAACCGAACAGAAAATAACCGTTTCTTACGGCGAAAGACTTTTGCCCGACGGCAACGTGCAGAGGTTTCTCGCGGGGAGGGATTTCAGCGCGGAGTACGTTGCGAAAAAAGGCGAAAACCGTTACGTAAACACGTTCCGCAGGATCGCCGGCAGATATCTTTTCGTGGAAACCGAAAATCCGATCGATTGGGGTTATATCGGCGTTCGCGAGGTGTATTATCCTATTGACGAAATCCGCAGAAAATTCGCCGATCCCCTTTTGCAGAAGATTTACGACGTTTCCGTTTACACCGTCAGATGTTGTATGCACGAGCATTACGAGGATTGCCCCTGGAGAGAGCAGGCTTTTTACGCCATGGACAGCCGCAATCAGATGCTCTGCAATTATTACACGTACAAAAAGACGATTTATCAGCGCGAAAATCTCGTTCTGATGAGCAAGGGGCTCAGAGAGGACGGGCTTCTGAGTCTGTGCTTCCCCGCCGGCGTCGATTATCCCATTCCCTTCTTTTCGCTTGCTTATATCATGCAGACGTATGAGTACGTCAAGTATACCGGAGATAAAACGTTGCTTGACGAAACCGGCGAAACGCTCGATAAAATCATGAGCGTGTTTTTGTCGAGAATCGACGATAATTGGCTTATAGCCCAACTTCCCGCGCCTTATTGGAACTTTTACGAGTGGGCGGAGGACAGCGCGAACGCCGATCAGTTGAGCAAAGCCCCGCGAGATCATCTGCCGAAAGTTTACGATCTGACGCTTAACTGTATGTTTATTTACGCGGCGAAAATGTATAACGAACTCAGGGGCAAAAACATTGAAACGGATGGTATGAAAAAGGCTGTCCGCGAAACGCTTTACGTTCCCGGAAAGGACGCTTTCAGGCTCAGCAACCTTTCCGAAAAAATGTCCGTTCTGGGCAATTCGCTTGCGGTTCTTGCGGGCGTCGGCGACGAAAAAACGGTTGACGCGATCGTTCGCGGCGACGGAATGATCCCCGTAACTCTTTCGATGAATGCGTTCAAGTACGATTCGCTCCTGCTTTTCGGCGACAAATATAAGCAATACATTATCGACGACATAAAAACGAAATACAAAAAAATGCTCGACGACGGCGCGACTACGTTCTGGGAAACGGAACTCGGCGCGGACGATTTCGGCGGGGCGGGGAGCTTGTGTCACGGCTGGTCGGCGATTCCGATTTACTACCTGAGCGTCCTTGCCGAAAACAAAATCGTCGGATAAAATTCCGCTCAGGTTGCAATCGCCTTTAACAAAACTAAACATAATCGTTTTATTTAACATAATCGATTAACCGCTCCGGGATGACCGAAAGTCTTTCCGGAGTTTTTCACGCTTTAATTTCACTTCGTTTTTCGCGTTTTAATTTCACTTCTTTTTTCGCGTCGTTATTTTACATTTTTTCGCGTCGTTATTTCACTTCTTTTTTCACGTCGTTATTTTATTTCGGGAAACTGCGACATATAATAAAGCAGGATAATGAAACGGGATTATACTCCTTATGAAACTCATCGGAAAAATCGTCGCCTTTTTAACGTGCGCGGCGGCAATAATTTCCACGTCGTTTGTGGCGTACCCCGCAACCTCGGGGAAAACTGAAGCCCCCGTCGTTCCGGGAGAATATAAAACGGCGCTTACGCTCTGGCATATCGATTCGTTCGAGGGCGGAGTCGGTTCGAGAGCCGATTTTTTAAGTTCGTCGCTCAGCGGAATGCGTGACGACGGAATAGTCGTTCTCGTCAAAAACCATACGACGGAGAGTATGAACGAAGCGATTTTCAAAGGCGAGTTGCCCGACCTTGTTTCGCTCGGTCCGGGTTGCGGAACTGCGATGAAATTTGCGAGGGAAATGCCTTTCGCGTCGTTTGCCGGCAGCGAAAAGGGCGGGAGATATTACGCCGCACCCTGGTGTTTCGGCGGTTATTATCTTATTGCAAAAACCGAGGATAATCGACTTATAGAGGAGTTTAAAGAGTGTAATCAAGATAAGATAGTCGAAAAAATCATCGTTTCGCAAGGCGAAAACACGTTGCCGACGCTCGCTTTAAAAGTCGCCGGGGTGACTGCAAAATCCGCGGAGTATTATCCGCCTTACGACGCTTACGCGGAATTTATCGGAAGGAAAAACGTCGTTCTGCTCGGCACGCAAAGGGATCTGAAACGCCTTGAAAAACGCGGAGTCGGATTTTCCGCCGTTCCGTTGCAAGGTTTTTGCGACCTCGCGCAGTATATCGCGATAACGACTAAGTCCGACGAGAAATTCTCGTTCTGCCTTAAAGCGGTCGAGCGCCTCCTTGGCGAAAAAACGCAGGAAAAACTCGGCAGAATCGGAATGATGCGAACGGACGGAAAGGCGGACGACGGCGATTTTTTCGGTTATGATTTTTTCAAAAACGAGTTCGCGGGCAGCGTTTTTTTAAGCGGCGAAATAATACGTTCCGCGCAGGCGGAACTGAAAAACAGCGAATCGGACCTTAAAATTTCCGAAAACGTCAAAAACGGTCTAAAACGCTTGTAATAATGGATAAAATATAGTAAAATAGGAGTAGCGAAATGTCATATTGCGCTTTGATAAAAGAAATTTCCGGGCAGTGCGGGGTCCGCTTCGAATTAAATTACCCGGCAGGACTTAAAACCACTTACGGAACGGGCGGAAACGCGGACGGCGCGTTCTTCCCGGAAACCGCGGAGCAGGCAAAAAAACTCGTCGGACTTCTTCGCAGGGCGGCCGTGCCGTACGTTTATCTCGGCGCAGGGTCGAACGTTCTCGTTTCGGATGAGGGTTTTTCGGGCGCGGTTATTTATTCCTGCGGCTTCAAAGGTCTGTCCGTCGGCGGGAAAACCATCGTTGCGGGCGCGGGAGAGGAACTCAAAGACCTTATAAAAGCGGCGTTATATTCTTCGCTCGGCGGGCTTGAGTTTTTAAGCGGAATTCCGGCAACGGTCGGCGGGGCGATCGCGCAGAATGCGGGCTGTTTCGGCAAAAATATCGGCGATTACGTTTCTTACGTAGTCACGGCGGAGGGGATTTATCCGCAAAAGGATTGCGGTTTCGATTACAGAACCAGCGTTTTCAAAACGAGAAAAGAACTCATAGTTTCGGCGTGTTTCAATCTCGAAAACGTCGAATTCGACGAATCGCAGGAGAAAATCGACAAATTTCTCAAACTCCGCGCAAAAAAGAACCCGGGCGGGAGATCGTGCGGTTGCGTTTTTAAAAACGACGGTTATTTTGCCGGGAAAATCATAGAGCAGGCGGGGCTGAAAGGTCTTGCCGTCGGCGGGGCGCGGGTTTCCGAAAAACACGCCAACTTCATCGTCGCGGATAAAAACGCGACGAGCGGCGATATCGCCGGGCTGATTAACAGGATAAAAAAAGAAGTGAAGGAACGGATCGGGGCAGATCTTTCCGAAGAACTCGAATACATAGGAACATACAATGATCGACAATGAAGAAAAATTGAAAATATGCTACGATCTGCATACGCACACCACGTACAGTCACGGCAAGGGGAGTATTTTCGAGAACGCGGCAAGCGCAAAGGAAAAGGGGCTTAAAGGGATAGCGATAACCGATCACGGATTTTCGCATCCGGCTTTCGGTATGCGCCGTAAATATCTGGATAAAATGCGCGCGGAATGCGCCGCCGCTTCGGAGCAATACGGAGTAGACGTCCTTCTGGGGATAGAGTCCAACCTTCGCGGAGAGGAAGGCACGATAGACGTCAAGCCGTCCGACTACGAAAAACTCGACGTAATTCTCGCCGGCGTGCATCGGTTTATTTATTATAACAGTTTCAAGGACCTCGCCTGGCTTTGGTGGGCGAATATTTTCGACAGCGTTTTTCACAAAGAGCCGTCGGACAGGCTCGTCAGATTCAATACGAATTGTTACGTAAACGCGATAAAAAACAACCCTGTCGACGTTATAACTCACGTCGGTTATCTTTGTTTTTGCGACCCGGTAGAGGTCGCCAAGGCCGCCGCGGATTACGGCACTTATATCGAAATAAACACCAAAAAGACTCATCTGACGGACGATCAGTGGCGTAAAGTAATCGAAACGGGCGTTAAGTTCGTCGTGGACAGCGACGCGCACTCTGTGGACAGAATAGGCGACAATAAATTATTCCTCGAAACGGCGGAAAGAGTGAACTTTCCGCTCGACAGGATAATGAACGTCGACGGAAAAATTCCCGAACTGCGTTTCAGCCGATACAAGAAAGAACACGGAATCGGTTAACCCCGGTTAGTTGCCGATAAGAAAAAAGATAAAATGTCTAAACACAATTTTTCCGAAAAACTGAAAGCGGAACTTCTGAACGTAAAATTTAAAAACGCTGCGGAGAAAAGGGCTTGCCTTTCCGCTTACGTCCGCTCGTCCGGCACGATATGTTCCGAGGGCGGCGCGGTCGGTTTCGAACTCAATCCCGCGGGCGAAGCGGAAAAGAATTTTTTCGTTTCGATTATCCGTTCGCTTTATAACTTCGAGCCGCAGACGATAACTTCGGTCAGACGCGGGAAAATCACGCTTAAAGTTCTCGGCGGCAAGAGCGCGGAAATCCTTCTCGATCTCGGCATAATCGAAAAAGACGAGGAAGGAATCGCGCTGAAACTCGGCATAGACGAAAATCAGGTTACCGACGGCACGAGGGGCGCGTATCTGAGAGGTTTGTTTTTAGGCTCGGGGAGCGTTACCGTTCCCAACGCCGAAAGGACAAGCACCACGGGTTATCATCTCGAATTCGTTTTCGCCAATTACCAGACTGCCACGGATTTGTGCGAAGTCCTTTCCGAGGCGTATCTGATGCCGAGGCTTACGGACAGAAAGGAAACTTACGTCGTTTACTTCAAAACGATAGACGAAATTTCCGATCTTATGGCGATAATGGGCGCGGCGAAAGCCGTTCTCGACCTGTCGGAAATTGCCGTGGAAAAAGATATGAACAACGATATGAACAGAAAAATAAACTGCGAAATGTCGAATATGGTCAAACAGATGGACGCGTCGGTTAAGCAGATCCGCGCGATTAACAGAATAAGCGAAACGAAGGGGCTTAATTCGCTGCCGCTCCCGCTGAAACAGGTTGCGGAAGCAAGGCTTAAAAACAATAAAAGCACGTTGTCGGAACTTGCGGAAATTCTCGGAATTTCAAAGAGTTGTCTTAACCACAGGCTGAGAAAAATCGTCGAGATATCCGAAGAATTATAAGAGACGGAACGCCGGCTGAACCCGTGCGGAACAGAAAAAACAAACAGATAAACAATCGAAGGTGAACGAATATGAAAAAAATTATTTTGACGGGCGACCGCCCGACGGGCAGACTTCACGTGGGGCATTACGTCGGCTCGCTCTCGGAGAGAGTGAAAGTGCAGAACAACGGCGGCTACGACGATATGTACGTTATGATAGCCGACGCGCAGGCGTTGACCGACAACGCGGAAAATCCCGAAAAAGTCAGGCAGAACATCATCGAGGTTGCTCTCGATTATCTTTCCTGCGGGCTTTCTCCGGACAAGGTGAATATGTTTATTCAGTCGCAGATTCCCGAACTTTGCGAACTTTCGTTTTACTATATGAATCTCGTCACCGTTTCGCGTTTGCAGAGAAACCCGACCGTTAAAAGCGAAATCCAGATGCGTAACTTTGAAACGAGCATCCCCGTCGGTTTTTTCACTTATCCCATAAGTCAGGCGGCGGATATAACGGCGTTCAAAGCAAATATCGTTCCCGTGGGAGAGGACCAACTCCCGATGATAGAACAGACCAAAGAAATCGTGCGCAAGTTCAACTCCGTTTACGGCGAAACGCTCGTTGAACCGGAGGCTGTTCTGCCGCAGAGAAAGGCTTGCCTTCGTCTGCCGGGAACGGACGGAAAAGCGAAGATGAGCAAATCGCTCGGCAATTGCATTTACCTTGCGGACAGCGCGGATGACGTAAAAAAGAAAATAATGAGCATGTACACCGATCCCGACCATATCAAAGTTACCGATCCCGGTAAACTCAAGGGCAACGCGGTGTTCACTTATCTCGACGCTTTCGCCACGGACGAGCATTTCAAGGCGTTTTTGCCCGACTATGCGAACCTCGACGAATTGAAGGCTCATTACACGAGGGGCGGCTTGGGCGATATGAAAGTCAAGAGATTTCTCAACGACGTTCTCCAGTCAATCCTTGAACCGATCAGAGAGAGAAGAAAAATTTACGAAAAGGATATCCCGGCCGTTTATGAAATTCTCCGTCGCGGCAGCGAAAAAGCGGAGCGCGCGGCGGCGGTTACTCTTGCGGAAGTAAAGTCCGCTATGAAGATCGATTATTTTTCGGACGAAGAACTTATAAAAGTTCAGCAGGAAAAATATTCGGTATAATATGCTGAAAGTTCTGTCGGACGAAAATTTTCGTCCGACTATCGTCTTATATAAGGGTTTTCGTTGTTTAATGCGATTTTTCCGCCGGGGCGGCGGTTAAAAAGGCAATTTAAAAAACAATGTGAAATCCTTTTTTTTATTAAAAATCGATTGACATAGCGAAATCGATAATTTATACTTGAAGAACAAAACGTCGCATTTTTCAAATCCACGCGGCGTTGAACGGAGATAAGGTATGCGCAGAATCAAAAAACGTAATCTCAACACTATAATGATAAAACGCGACGCTTACGTCGGAAACGTTAAGGACGAAGAAGAAGTAATAGTCGAGGAAACCGTCGATATAACTCCCGAAAGAGTTACCATGGAAGAAAAAACGGAACCCGTTTGCGCAGACGTTGCGGCAGACGTTGAAAACTCCGTCGAAGAAGCCGAAACCGAAGCCGAAGCGGCCGAAGAAAAAGCGGAAGCCGATGTTGCCGAGGAAACCGTAGCGGAAGAAATCGGAGAGGCTGACGTTGCCGAAAAGATTGAGGTCGCCGAAGAAACCGCGCCTGTCGAAGAGGTCGAATCCGTCGAAGAGCCTGTAGAAGAAGAGGCTGAATCGGTAGAAGAGCCTGCCACCGAAGATATTGCGGAAGAAACGGCAGAACCTGCGGAAGAAGTCGTCGAAGATACCGTTACGGTAACTCCCGACGAAGTGGTTTTCGATGAAGAAGAAAAACCCGTAGCCGAGTCCGAAGAGACAGACGTAGAAGAATCCGTTCTGGAAAGCGAAGCGGGCGAATCCGCGGAAGAACCCGCAGAAGAGGAAGTCGTCGAAGATACCGTTACGATAACTCCCGACGAAGTGGTTTTCGATGAGGAAGAAAAACCCGTAGCCGAGTCCGAAGAAACTGACGTCGAGGAAGCCGTTCTGGAGGCGGAAGCCGAAGAAACCGAAACCGCGGAAGCGGCGGAAGACACGGCCGATGCAGTCGAAGAAGTAACCGAAGAGGTTGAAGAAGTTCCGCTCGAAGCGAGCGAAGAAGAATCGGAAGAAATTCTCGACGAAGAGGGTAGCCTTGACGGAACGGAAGAAGAGGTGAAAGAATTAGCGCAAGCCGAAGAAACGGAAGTCGGAGAACCCGAAGCGGAAGCGGTCGAAGAAACGGCAACCGAAGAAACGGAAACCGCCGAAGAGGAAAAACCGGCTGAAAAAACCGAAAAAGAGGTCTTCAAACTTACGACGCCCGCAAATCAGGACGATATACTTTTCAGAATTTGCGTCAAGCGCGGCAGAAAACTGATTTACAGACCAAACGAAATCATTTTCAATTGCACGGCGGCGGTTACGGGAACGGATAAAAACAACGAAGAAGGCATAAAAATAAAGAGTATTCTCGACGAGGAAATTAAGCAGGGCGTAAAACTCGGATACATAGATAAATACGACGGACTTAAAATGAGCGAGATAAAAGAAGAATACGAAAACGACGTCGTTTACGAATACGCGGAACAAGAGTTCAAACGCGTAGGTCTTGTTCTCGACGGCGAAAAGGTCAAAGTTTACGTTTACGACTGGGATATGAAGGCGTTGCACCACATCGGTTTCGTCGATCAGGCAAACGTCGCGGACCTTAAGCCTTATCTCGAAGACAAAGAAAAATACAGTTTCGACATCTGCGGGCTTATCACGGGCGGCAAGTTCAGAAAAGTCATCAAAGACGAAGCGACTGGAAAAGTTACCGTCGAAAAAGGCAACGACGGCAAACTCGGCGTGGAACTCGATATCTCGATTATAAACAGAAAAGATTAATAATAAATTTACGGATAAAATGCAGTCTGCGAGAGCAAACTGCATTTTTTAATGTGATTTTATTTAATCGGATCGTCAATCCTCCAGCCCGAGAAGATAATCCGAGGTTACGCCGAAAAATTTGGCGATAGAAATAACATAGGAGATCTTCGGCTCGTTCACGCCGTTTTCCCAGTTGGAGATAGCGGCGTCGGTAGTATTTATTTCTTTGGCAAGTTGTTTCATCGACAGTTTTTTATCCAGCCGCAATTCCCTCAGCCTTTGTGAAAATGTATCCATAAAAATTATTATACTAAGAAGACTTAGCAAAGTGCTTGACATTAAGAAATCTTAGTGGTAATATTTAGGTCGAGGATAGTTTAAAGGTAAATTTTACGGAGAATATGGAGAAAGATTTATTTGAAGAAGTTGCTCGCGCGGCGGGGTGCGAGTACATTTCGGATATGAAACTTAAAGCATATAACAACCGGGCTAAAAAAATTCTCGCCGAGTCGATTGTTTACAAGGATTATTCGCTCAGAGATCTGAGCGAAATTTATAAGTACGTTTACGGCGTAACCGTGGATTTTAAGAATTACGGCGACGTTGAAGCGGCTTTCCAAGTTATGAAATAAAGCAATAAAAAAAGACCTGTTTTTGCAGGTCTTTTTTTTATGAAAATCAAGGTAAATCAAAACAAAATTCAAATTTTAGTGATGAAACGGGATTTTTTCGAGTTTCAGAAGGTTCTCTTTGTTTTTTATTCCGCCACCGTAACCGGTTATCGCGCCGTTCGCGCCGAGCACTCTGTGGCAGGGAATGATTATACATATCGGGTTCGCGCCGACCGCGCCGCCAACCGCCCGGGCGGACATTCTTTTTATGCCGCGTTCTTTGGCGATTATCGTTGCCATCTCGCCGTAAGTCATCGTTTTTCCGTAGGGAATTCCCATCATTATTCCGGAAACCGTTTTTTGAAAAGGCGAGAGCGCGGACATGCATAAGTCGGGCGTGAAAGAGGGGATTTCGCCGCAGAAATATTCGTCCAGCCATTCTTTGGTTTTATCGAAAACGGGGAGAGAAGTTTCGTTTTCCGGCAGGGAAAATTTCCGTATATCTTCCGAACCCGTGAAAAGAAGTCCGGTGAGTTTTTCTCCGTCCGAAATCATAACCATATCGTCGAATCCGTCGCTCGTTGCATAATTTTGTCTGTAAATCATACGCTGCACCTTTTTTTATATAACTAAACGGCGTCCTAAAAAAGGACGCCGCCGGGTTAAGCAGATTTAATTACGCTCTTTCGACTTTATTGCTCTTAAGGCAACGAGCGCAAACGTATTCAGAAGTAACGACGCCGTCGTTTACAACTCTGACTTTCTGAACGTTTGCATTGTAAGAACGCGGTGTCTTACGGTTACTGTGGCTGACTTTATTGCCGGATAATTTCGCTTTTCCGCAAACGCTGCAAACTCTCGACATACTGCACCTCCAAATGAGAATTGTTTAAAAATTAAGCATAGATACTATATCACAATAAAAAATAAAAAGCAACAAAATAACGTCGATTATTCAAAAAAAAGATAAAAAGCCGTCAAAAATAAAAAATCGACCGAAAAATCCTTGTAAAAAAAACGCATATATAGTATAATACCGATATAAAGGAGTGTAATATGCCAGTAACCACGTCAAATACTTACGGAAAAATTTCAATATCCGACGAGGCGATCGCCAAGGTTGCGGCCCATGCCGCTCTCGAATGTTACGGCATCGTTGAGATGGTTTCGAGAACGCTTAAGGACAGTGTTTCTCAACTCCTTAGGAGAGAGTCCGGTGGCAAGGGAGTTAAAGTAACTACCTCCGGCGACAGAATTTATATAGACGTATTTGTGATCATTAAATTCGGCGTTTCGATTTCCGCCGTTGCGGAATCGCTTAAAAAAGCCGTTAAATACAAAGTGGAACAGTTTACGGGTATGATCGTGGACACGGTCAACGTCAATATTCTCGGCGTAAAACTCTGACGACCGGGTTGGCGTTCACGTTCTGCTTTTCTTGTTTTCGGAGGAATTAATTTAAATGCAAAAAACGATAAAGGGCGCGATGTTTGCCAAAATGGTTACGTCTGCGTCCAAACTTCTCGACTGTTCGAGAGATTATATAGACAGTCTTAACGTTTTCCCTGTGCCTGACGGCGATACGGGAACGAATATGAGTTTGACGATGCAGTCTGCGGTTAAGGAACTGAGGGCGTGCAAGAGCAATAATTTATCCGATTTGGCGGATAGCGTGTCGAGAGGCGCGCTTCGCGGGGCGAGAGGAAATTCGGGCGTTATTACGTCGCAGATTTTCAGAGGAATATGCGCCGTTCTCAAAGATTATAACGAAGTCGACACCAAAACTTTCGCGAAGGGACTGAAGAGCGCGACGGACATCGCTTACAGCGCGGTTTCAAAGCCCAAGGAAGGAACGATTCTCACCGTTTGCAGAATGATATCCGAACACGCTTCGTCTATTTGCGGAAAAACAAAAGACTTTGAAACGTTCTTCCAGGAGATACTTGCAAAGGGCGAGGAAGCCGTAAATTTAACGCCGACGCTTCTTCCCGTTCTCAAAAAAGCAGGCGTGGTCGATTCCGGCGGAATGGGACTTCTTACCATTTACAGAGGAATGTACAAGGCGCTTGTCGGGGAAGAAATCGAGGGCGCGCCCGTCGAAGAACCCGAAGTTAAAGCCGACAGTTCGATGGAACACGCCGATATTCTCAATTTAGGCACAATCGAATTCGGCTATTGTACTGAATTTTTCATCATCAACTTAAAAAAGAAAACCACGCTCGCAGATATCGACAAACTCAAAGAGTATCTTATGACGATAGGCGATTGCGTTCTCGTTATAGGCGATCTCGAATTCGTCAAAGTTCACGTCCACACGAACAATCCCGGTCAGGCGTTGTCCAAAGCCCTTCAACTCGGCGAAATCGATAAGGTCAAAATCGAGAATATGCTCGAGGAAAACAGGGAACTTATCAAAAAATACGAAGCAGAGAAGAAAGAAATCGGAATGCTTTCCATCTGTTCGGGCGAAGGCATAGCCGCTATTTTAAAAGATATAAACGTAGACAGAGTTATCGAAGGCGGGCAGACGATGAATCCGTCCGCGCAGGATATCGCCGACGCTATAATCAAAATCAACGCGGAAAATATTTTCGTTTTCCCCAACAATAAAAACATAATTCTCGCCGCGGAACAATCGAAATCGCTCGTAGAGGGCAAAAAAGTTTACGTCGTTCCCACAAAGAGCATACCGCAAGGCATTTCCGCCGCGCTTGCCATGAACCCGGAAGCGACCGCCGACGAGAATTTCATCGAGATGATTCACGCTATCGACAACGTATCTTCCGGTATGGTAACTTACGCCGTAAGAAATGCGAAAGTAGACGGATTCTCGCTCACGAAGGGCGATATTATCGCTCTTGACAACAAAAAAATACTTGCGAAGGGGAAAGACCTTTCAAAAGTCACGGGCGATCTTATCGAAAAACTTCGTTATAACGCGCACAGCCTCGTTAATCTGTATTATGGCAGCGACGTTACCGAAGAAGAGGCCGTCGCGCTTCAGGCGACGCTTGCCGCAAGATACCCGGAACTCGACGTGGAACTTTTTTACGGCGGTCAGCCGATTTACTATTATATAGTTTCGCTCGAATAGGGATGACGAATTAAATCCATAAACGTAGATTATTTAAGGCTTTCCCTGTCGAAAGCCTTTTTTATTCTTTTAGCGCGTAAATTGCGACGTTTTGGCAAGGATCGTTTTGTTCTTGTCCGGCATCGCTCCGAGGAGAATGAAATTTGAAATTAACGGATATACGAGGAATAAGCGACAAACGCGTTAAAGACCTCGAAAAACTCAATATTTTCACGCCCGAAGATCTTATCAGGCATTTTCCGCGGAATTATCTCGACCTGAGAAAAATAACGCCGCTCGAAAAATGTTATAACAACGATATCGTTCTCACCTGCGGCAAACTCATGACCGCGCCGAAAATGTTTACTTCCGCGCGGAAAATCAAGTGCGTGCGCGTTGCCGTGGAGCAAGGCATGCGCGGTTTCACTGCGGTCTGGTTCAATCAGCCTTACGTAATGAGCCACCTCAAAGCGGGCGAAGAGTATCTTTTTTACGGACGCGTCAAGAGCGATTTCGGCGGCGTTTCGATAATAAATCCGTCGTTTGAGCCGCTCGATAACAACGTGCGCCTCAAAGGAATCGTTCCCGTTTACACTTTAAAGGGCAATCTCACGCAAAAGGTTCTGCGCGATTCGATAAAAAGCGCGATTTTCGGGCTGGAACTGAAGAGCGTTATTCCGCAACGACTGATAAAAAAATACGACCTTGAAAATCTGAAAACGGCGTATATCGACGTTCACGCGCCCGCGGACGCGGAAACTCAGAAACTTGCGGCGGAAAGGATCGCGCTCGAAGAATATTTTATGCTCGTTTCGGCGTTCCGCTTCATCAAGGGCGACCGACAGCAGGTCAGAATCAATCAGTATTCCTGCTCGGCGAACGACTTGCGAGAGTTCTCAGGAAGATTCGGCTTCGAGTTCACCGACGGGCAGAAACACGCCGTGAACGAAATTTACGCCGACCTTACGAGTCCGCGTTCGATGAACCGACTTTTGCAGGGCGACGTGGGGAGCGGAAAAACCGCCGTCGCGCTGTGCGCGATATTCTTTGCCGTCAAAAGCGGATATCAGGCGGTTATGCTTGCGCCCACGGAAATTCTCGCCGAACAGAATTATAAGATAATTTCAAGGCTTTTCCCCGATTATAACGTATTTTTTCTGAGCGGTTCTACTAAAGCCGCCGAGAAAAAGCAGGTTAAGACGGCGATAAGAACGGGCGAGGCGAAAATCGTCGTAGGGACGCACGCCGTAATTCAGGACGACGTGGAATTTTTCAATCTTTCGATGTGCGTATGCGACGAACAGCACCGCTTCGGCGTGGGGCAGAGGAGCGCGCTTGTGGCAAAGGGGGTTATCCCGGACGTTCTCGTTATGAGCGCGACGCCTATCCCGAGAACGGTTTCGCTTATTTTTTACGGCGATCTGGACATTACCGAAATCAAGGATAAACCCAAGAGTCGTCAGCCCGTTTCCACGTTTATCGTTCCCGAAAGGAAGTATGAGGGTATGCTCGGCTTTATTCGCGACGCGGTAAAAAGCGGCAAGCAGGTGTTCTGCGTTTGCCCGAAGATCGAAGAGGATGAAGAGGGAACGCTTATGAGCGTTAACGAACTGTTCGATGAACTTTCGTCAAAACTCGCGGGCGTGCGTGTTTCGCTGTTGCACGGCAAAATGAAGGACGCGGAAAAAACGCGGATTATGGCGGAATTCAAACAAAAACAGAGCGATTTGCTCGTTTCCACAACCGTAGTCGAAGTCGGTATCGACGTTCCCGACGCAACCGTTATGGTTATCTACAACGCCGAAAGATTCGGGCTTTCCCAACTGCATCAGTTGCGAGGACGAGTCGGCAGAGGGGCGGACAAGAGTTATTGTTTCCTGTTCACGCGGTCGGACGACGAAAAATCGCTCGAAAGGCTTAAAGTTCTGTGTTCTTCGTCCGACGGTTTCAAAATCGCGGAAAAAGACTTTGAAATGCGCGGCAGCGGAGATTTTATGGGAACGCGGCAAAGCGGCAAATTTTTAAGCGATCTGGGCGACCTCGTTTATCCGCCGTCGGTAATTTTTTCGGCTAAAAAACTGTGCGACGACGCTTTTTCGCAAGCGGAAGACCTTTCCGATCTTCGCGTGGCGGCGATGAACAAGTACGAGCGGCTTAAAGACGTAACGTTAAACTAAGAATTATTCGATTATCGGCGTTCATCGGGGAAAAATGTTCGGACGGCGAACGCGGGCGAATTGCTCCATGGAGGAAAAATATGACGAGAAAAGGGTTTACGGAATATATTCTGAACAATTACGTCACGAACGAGGAAAAACCGTGGGCGGATTCCCCGGAGTTTTCCGTGTTCAGACATTTGTCGAACAAAAAGTGGTTTGCGATTATCATGCCCGTCGCGGCGGATAAATTCGGGCTTGATCACGGCGGCGAGGTCGAAGTTGTAAACTTAAAGTGCGAGCCGTTTTTAATCGACGCGTTTCTGGACGGGAAAAGCGTTTTTCGCGCGTATCATATGAACAAAACGCACTGGATATCGGTCATTATCAATCTTGCCGAAGAGGAAAAACTCAAAATGCTCGTAGATATGAGTTTCGGGTTGACGGACGTCAGGCGAAAATATAACGAACCGAAAAATCGACGCAATCAGGCGGCGTTATCCGACAATAAATAACGACATATCCGGGCGGCGAATTGCGGCAGAATACGACGGCGGATTACGACAAAATGCGACGGCGAATAATGACGTAATCCGACAACAAATAACGACAAAAACCGACGGCGGTTTCCGGCATAAAACTACAGCAAAATAAGACAAAAATCGACAGCGGATTATGACAAAATACGACGGCAGAATACAACGGTAAACGACGGCGGGTTTCGCCGTAAACCGACAACAAAATCAGACAAAAAACGCCCGGCATTTTCTCTTCAAAGAAAATGCCGGGCGTTGACTATATAACAAAACTTAAAATTCTATCGTGGTTTTATCGTCGCCGTCGGTGGAAATTTTAGCGTTATAAAAAGCGATAAGTCCGCGTTTTGCCGTTTCGTAATCCTCAGCCGCCATCGTTTCTACAGCCGAGTGCATCGCGAGTTGCGGAATACCTATATCCACGCTTTTTATGGAAACCTGCGCCGAACTGATCGCTCCGAGCGTTCCGCCGCAAGGCATATCCGAGCGAGTGTAAAAATCCTGATAAGAAACGCCTGCTTCGTCGAAAATTCTCTTTACTATCGACGAGGAAAACGCGTCGGTCGTGTAATTCTGGTTGGCGTGGTGCTTGATAACTATGCCTTCGCCGAGTTTCACTCTGTTCGTCGGATCGGAAAATTCGGGGTGATTCGGGTGAACGGCGTGCGCGTTGTCATCGGAAACGATAAAGGAGTTCGCGAGCATTTCGTCGAATTCATTGTCTTTTCCGAGGCATTTCGCGATGCGCTTTAAAACGTCGCGCATAAATTTCGACGCCGCGCCCTGCTTCGTTCCGCTGCCGACTTCTTCGTTGTCGGCGATATAGCAAACGGAGATTTCCTTCGGGCTTGCGGCGATTAACGCTTCGAGCGAAGAAACCGCGCTCGTCAGGTTGTCTATCCTCGGGCTGCAAAGCAGTTCGTCGCAAAAACCTGCGAAAAAAGGCTTGGTCGCGGAAACAAGATATAAATCGTAATCGACGATTTTTCCGACGTCGGCAACCTTTTTAAGTTCTTCGGCGAGATTTTTACCCGCCGCGTTTTCACTCAGAATATCCGCAACGGGTAACATATCTGTTTGCGGATTCAACTTGATTCCGTCGTTCACGGCGCGGTTGAAATGAATGGCTACGGACGGAATAACAAAGTTGTGATCGGAAGTGAAAAGTTTGGCTATAAGTTCGTTATCGCGCGAAATTATAACTCTTCCGGCAATTGTCAAGGGCGAATCGAGCCAACTGTAAAAGATGCCTCCGCCGTATCTTTCCACGTTGAGTTTTTCATAATTGTCGCTCTTGATTTCGGGATTCGCTTTTATTTTGAAACAGGGCGAATCGGAATGTGACGCGACTATGTTGAAAGAATCCTCGCCGCCGATTTTAAAAGCGATGAGGGACGAGCCATTTCTCGTGACGAAGTATTTTCCGCCTTTTTTAACGTTCCATTTAAGGTTTTCTTTAAGTTCTTCAAAGCCGTTTTCTTTCAGAAGTCCGGCGGCGTTCGCGCATGCGTGAAACGCGGTTTTGGATTTATCGAGAAATTCAACAGGTAAGTTCATAATTTTTCTCCGCGACAATAAATATATATTATTATAGTTCATTCTCTTTAAAAAGTAAAGGGATAAAGGATACGGATTTGCGCGGAATAATAGAAATTAATCTGAAAAACCTGAACGACAACCTTAATTATTTCAAAAAAAATCTGCCGCGCGGCGCGCGTCTTGCCGCCGTGGTGAAAGCCGACGCTTACGGGCACGGCGCGGTCGGGGTGGTGAAAGCGATAAGAGAAAAGGTTGATTATTTCGTTACGGCGAGCGCGGAGGAGGCGGAGGAAGTCAGAGAACTGACGAAAAAGCCGATTTTATGCCTTGCCGCATTGAGCGAGAGCGAGGCGACGAGATGTGTGCTTAAAGGCATCGAAATCAGTGTTTCGTCCGAGTCGGACGTCCGTATGCTCGCCGCTATAAGTGAACGGACGGGCGTATGCGCATACGTTCATATATGCACGGACACGGGGATGAACCGAATGGGCATTAAAGGCGAAAAACCCGCCTATAGGTTGATTAACAGCGTATTATCTTGTAAAAACTTGTCGATAAAAGGCGTTTATTCGCATTTTTTCGATTGTTCGGATAAGGAAAAAACAGGCAAGCAGTTCGCCGCTTTTTGCAAGGTCGCAAAGCTCGTTCCGCAAAACGCCGTAAGACATATTGCCGCAACGGAAGGATTTTTCGATAAGAATTACGTTCTCGATATGATAAGGATCGGCATAGGGCTTTACGGCTACGGAGAGCAAAAACCGCAGGGAGCGACAAAAATGCCGAAACATACGGTCGGCAAACTGAAACCCGTGATGTCGCTGAAAAGTTACGTTGCGAGAGTTGCGAAAATCAAAAAAGGTGAAACGGTGGGTTACGGCGGGCGATTCGAGGCGGCTGAAGATTGTTACGTTGCGACGATTTCCGCGGGATATGGCGACGGCGTGCCGCGGTCTTTCACGGGCGGCAACGTTCTTATCGGCGGCAAAAAAAGAAAAATCGTCGGCAATATCTGCATGGATTTTTGTTTCGCGCTCGCGGATAAAAACGTCAAGGCGGGCGACGAGGTTGTGTTCTTCGGCAGGCAGGGCGACGAAATTCTTACCGCCGAGGATATGGCTGACGCGTGCGGAACGATTTCTTACGAAATATTGACGGGCGTAAAACGTTACGAAAGAGTTTATATCAACCGGGATGGGAAAATAAAACAAGAAATATAATACGCAACGCGTTTATATTCGTTGACTTTTCGGGGTTAAGAGGTTAAAATATCCGTATAGGTTCCGCAATCATTTGTGCCTAAAAAGCGGAGCCGTGAAACGGAGAATACTTATGTCAGAATTTATGGGTAATTTAAGACGTAACTCGATGTGCGGAACTTTGAGAAGTTCGGACGTCGGCAAAGAAGTTACGGTGATGGGTTGGACGCAGAGAAGGAGAAATCTCGGTTCGCTTATTTTTGTCGACCTTCGCGATAAAACGGGACTTGTTCAGGTTGTTTTCGATGACACTACGGACGAAAAAGTCTTTGAAAAAGCGCAGAATATCCGCTCGGAATACGTGCTTGCCGTTAAGGGTAAGGTCAGAGAAAGAGAAAGTAAAACGAATAAAATCGCGACCGGCGAGATCGAAATCCTTGCCGACGAACTGAAAATTCTTTCCGAAGCCGATACCACGCCTTTTGAAATTCTCGACGATTCAAACGTAAACGAAACTCTTCGTTTAAAATACAGATATCTCGACCTGAGAAGACCGTCGCTCCAGAAGAACCTGTTTTTGAGAAACGAAATCACGAAAGCGGCGAGAAGATTTTTTGACGAGAACGGTTTTGTCGAAGTGGAAACGCCTATGCTCGGCAGGTCCACGCCCGAGGGCGCGAGAGATTATCTCGTTCCGTCCAGAGTTCACGAGGGTTGTTTCTACGCGTTGCCGCAGTCGCCGCAACTTTATAAGCAACTTCTTATGATCGCGGGTTTCGACAGATATTATCAGATAACCAAATGCTTCCGCGACGAGGACCTGAGAGCCAACCGTCAGCCGGAGTTTACCCAGATAGACGTCGAGATGAGTTTCGTCGAAGAGGTCGAGGACGTTATGTACCCGATCGAAGGGCTTATCAAAAACATCTTCAAAAGCGCGATAGGAATGGATCTCGGCGACGGGCATTTCAGAACGATGACTTATCGCGACGCGATGGAAAACTACGGTTCGGACAAGCCCGATACGAGATTCGGCTTAAAAATCGTGAACTGTTCGGACTTGTTCGCAAATTCCGAATTCAAGGTTTTCGCCGACGCGCTTAAAATCGAAATCGGACCTATCAGAGGAAGCGTGAGAGCGATCAACGCCAAAGGCTTGGCGGATAAGTTCTCGAGAAAAGAACTCGACGCCACCGTGGAGTACGCGAAAACGCTCGGAGCGAAAGGACTTTGCTGGATGACTTGGGCAAAGGGCGGCGAAATCAAATCGTCGTTCGCCAAGTTCCTCACGCCGACGGATATCGAAAACATAAAGGCGAGAATGAACTTTGAAGAGGGCGACGTTTTATTCTTTGCGGCGGATAAAGATTACGTGGTGTTCAACACGCTCGGCGGAATCCGTCTTATGATTGCGGACAAACACGGACTTATCGACAAGGACGTTTACGATATTTTATGGATAACCGAATTCCCGATGTTCGAATGGTCGGAGGAGGAGAATCGTTATATGGCGGTTCACCATCCGTTCACCGCGCCCATGAACGAAGATCTCGAACTTTGCGAAACAGATCCGTCCAAGGCAAGAGCGAAAGCGTACGACCTTGTTATCAACGGTCAGGAATCGGGCGGCGGTTCTATCCGTATTCATTCGAGAGATATTCAGAAGAAAATGTTTAATATCTTAGGCTTTTCCGAGGAAGATATCGAAAAGAAATTCGGTTTCTTCGTTGACGCGTTCAATTACGGCGCGCCCCCGCACGGCGGACTTGCTTTCGGCTTAGACCGTCTTACGATGCTTTTATCAAAGGACGATTCGATAAGGGACGTTATCGCCTTCCCGAAGGTTCAGACGGCCTCGTGTCTTATGAGTAGCGCGCCCGCGCCTGTGGAGCAGAAACAACTCGACGAACTTTACATCGAAGTTAAAAAGGACTGATTGTTTTAACAAAAATTACTGTTATATAAATCGGATAATCAGAAAAAATCAAAAACGGCGGATATTGCGAAAAACTTCGCATTATCCGCCGTTTTAAATAAAGTTTAATAGTTTTTAAAGTTTAATAGTCTTTTCTTCCCGTGAGATAATCTAAATCCTCATTGAAATAGTTTGCGATTTTGCAGAGGTTTTCAATGCCTATTTCTCTTTGACAGTGTATATATCTTGAAAGCGTTTGTTGATTTATTCCGATTTTTTTCGCTACCGACGAAATGCTTTCTTCGTTTATGAGTTCTTTAAGCCTTTCGGCGAATTTTTCAACATACATATTTTATCTCTCCGGAAACATTTTACACCAAACGGTGTTAAATACTTGACATTACACCAAATGGTGTGATAAGATTAAGAAAAAGGAGAAAACGTATGAAAAAGTTAATCGAAGTTGAAACAAAAAGCAATGTGAAAGTACTTACTTTGTTGTGGGTATTAGAGTTTGTCGGTTGTATTGTTGCGGTAATTTTAGAGGCAAATCAAGGTCTTTTCAAAGCATTGGCAATAGTAAATTTAATATGCATAATTTTCTTCGGGATATTATCTTTCGTGAAGCAGAAACTTTTTGCGAATATAGCAATGGTACTTTTTACCGTTATGTCGCTCATAGAGTTTTGTGTAAACATTGCATATATTAGTTACAATCCCGGGATTATCGCATTATTGCTTCTGCCTATTCTCGGAGTTGTATCCATTGTGGTCGGTAATAACTATGGTAAAATAACGGTAACGGACAAAGGGGTAGTATTTGAGCAAACAATCGGTGATGATAAAGTTTTACGAGCTGCAAATATACCGATAGAAAAGCTTTGCTTTGTGAAGAGGGGTTTATTTAAGTCGATTATAATCGCCGCGCCGTCGGGCAGAATTTGCGTATATCGGATAAAAGAAATAGAAGAATTGTATGACATTCTTTGCAAGCTTGCAAATAAAGACGAAGATATAAAATCAGAATAAAATCGGAATAGAAACAATAGAAAACCCCGTCGGGAGAAAAATTTCTTTGACGGGGTTTTATTATGATAATCGACTTATAGGCGGGGTTTCGGGATGTGATTACGCAAAATCCGCAGGCGATAAACATTGATTTTACAACTTGAATTTAATATTTTTTAGTTTTGCGTAAACGGGTAAACCGTTTTTAAGTCTACGATTCGGCTCTCCCGCAATGAGCGGCAGAGCGTAAGCAACAAAATCGTCCGTAAGGTTCGTTCCGTCTGCTGTTATCCATTCGGCGGGGATTTGTTTTTCGGCGTTCGCCGCGGAAGAAAGCGGTTCGGCAACGTATTCTATTTCATACGTTTCGCCCGGTTTTCTCCTGAACGCGATCATCTTGTCCGTTTCGCCATCGACGGCTTTTTTGACGGCTTGCCTGCCGGCGTTGAAAGATTCTTCGATGTCGGTATCGGAAGCGCAGTGCGCCGCGCAGCGTTGCAGAATATTCAGTTCCACGGCTTTGCATTTCAGCCCGAGCGACTTCGCTTTGGCTTTTAAAATCGAGCAGACTCCGCCGAGTTGCGAATGTCCGAAAACGTCGGTCGAACTCTGATCTTCGCCCACGTATTTGCCGTTTTCAAAGCGGATTCCTTCCGAAACGGCAACGACGCAGTATTTTTTTGCGTCGACGACGGTTTTAACGTCCGACAAAAATTTCTCGTAAGAAAACGGAGTTTCCGGCAGATAAATGAGATCGGCGCCGAAACCGTTTACCGATGCGAGTTTACTCGCCGCGGTCAGCCAGCCGGCGTTTCTGCCCATGATTTCCACAACGACGACGAGCGGCGAGGGGTAAATCGAAGCGTCGCGGTTTATCTCCATAATCGAGTTGGCTATGTATTTCGCCGCGCTCCCGTAGCCGGGGCAGTGGTCCGTGCCGCAAAGGTCGTTATCGATCGTTTTCGGTATGCCGATAACGTTCACGTCGTAGCCCGATTTCTGCATATATTTCGAGATTTTGTCGCAGGTATCCATGCTGTCGTTACCGCCGTTATAGAAGAAATAGCGGACGTCGGATTTTTTAAAGACCTCCAATATTCTGCGGTAATCGGTATCGTCCTCGGCAGGGTTTTTAAGTTTGTATCTTACCGAGCCGAACGCCGATGCGGGCGTGTGTTTCAGCGCCTCGAGTTCGGCTTTATCTTCGAGCGAAATATCGAAAAAATCTTCGTCCAAAACGCCCTTTATTCCGTGATGAGCGCACAGAACGCCCGTCACGGATTCGTTTTCGAGGGCTTCGAGAAGTCCCCCGGCAATGCTTGCGTTAATAACCGTCGTCGGTCCGCCCGATTGAGCGAAAACGCATCTTCCTTTAAGATTTTTCATGAGTTTTTATCGTTTTTATATGGGTTATATTTGTCGGGATGAAAGGATATACAAGGTGATCTCAGCAGAGTTTAGACGCCATGTCGTAAAGGTGCTTATCTATTTTTTTCGTCTGCGAAAGGGCTTCGGTTATATCGAGGTCAATGATTTTGTTGTTCTTAATGCCGATAACTCTGTTGGTTTTGCCCTCGATGAGAAGTTCGGTTGCTCTCGTGCCGAATCTTGCGGCGAGCATTCTGTCGGCCATTGTGGGCGTGCCGCCTCTCTGAATGTGACCGAGAGTTGTTACTTTGACGTCCGCGCCGCTGATAACCGAAACGATGGTCTTGATTTCCTGTTCGTTGCCCGCGCCTTCCGCAAGGACGATTATGTTCGAAGTTTTGCCTCTTTCCTTGCTCTTTTTGATGTCCTCCGCGATAGCCTGAATGTCGTAAGGCACTTCGGGAACGAGAATATATTCCGCGCCGCCGCAGATTCCGGAGTAGAGAGCGATATCGCCGCAACGTCTGCCCATAACTTTGACGAGCGAAACGCGGTCGTGCGAGGTCATCGTATCTCTGAGATTGTTTATCGCCCAGAGAACGGTGTTCACGGCGGTGTCGAATCCGAGAGTGTAATCGGTGTAAGCGAGGTCGTTATCTATCGTGCCGGGAATACCGACGACGTTGATTCCGTTTTCGTCGGACAGACATCTCGCGCCGGTGAACGAACCGTCGCCGCCGATGACCACAAGTCCTTCGATGCCGAGGGCTTTAAGGTTATCCGCTGCTTTTTTTCTCGTTTCGGGAAGTTTGAATTCAAGACATCTCGCCGTTTTGAGAATGGTGCCGCCCCTCTGAACTATATCGCACACCGAATGAGCGTTCATCTGAGTGATGCAGTTGTTTACGAGGCCGTAATAACCTCTTTCCACGCCGAAAACTTCCAATCCGCTGTTGACTGCGCTTCTTACGCACGCTCTGATGCAGGCGTTCATACCCGGCGCGTCGCCGCCGCTTGTGAGAATTGCTATTTTTTTCATAAGTTTACCTCCTCTGTGTAAACAGTAAAATTTTATCGTTTTTGTTTTTCGCGTTTTGTCGCGTTTTTGTTTTGTCAGGTCGCGCCACCGATTTTTGCGTCTTGTTTTTAACCCGGCGGCGATTTACGCCGAGAAAAATTTGATGTCTTTTTCGTCGATAATCGAAAGAAGTTCGTTTACAAGCCCCTTGCAGTTTCTGACCGTCTGCGACATTTTATAGTTTTTCCCGTCTATCTTAAAACATACTATTATATCGCCCGGATAAGTGGAAAGTATGTCTATAAGTTCGTTTTTGAATGATTTCGTATCGTCGTGAAGAATAATTCCGAGGTAATCTCTCGTCTGCTTTTGCTGTTTTTCTTCGGCGGGTTCGATTTCGTTCACGCTTGTCACCGAGTCCGCGATAACGCTCGCGCGCTCGTCTTTCAGTTGAAGTCGGCCGCGGATTTTAACCACTTGTTCGGGCGTGAGTTTATCCTTGAACTTTTCAAAGGTTTTCGGGAAGAAAACGCACTCGATAGCCCCGTAAGTATCTTCGACGGTGACGAACGCCATGTTCGATCCGGATTTTGTGGTTATTTTGTCCGCAGCGGTGATGATTCCGCCGAAGTAAACGGGCATATCGTTTTTCACGTCCGTGAAGATTTTGTTTCCGTCCTCGTCCTCTTCAACGTTTGCGAGCATTTCCGTCGAAAAGGAGCAGTCCGCGAATTTGGATTTGAACCCGTCGAGCGGGTGTCCCGAAACGTAAACGCCGGTGACGTTCTTTTCGAGCGAAAGTTTGGTCTTATTGTCGTATTCCGGAATGTCGGGATAACTCACGGTGAAGTTTACGTCCTCGGCGAGAAAATCGCCGAACAAACTCATCTGCGCGCTCTCGCGTTGTTTGGCTATAATCAGAACCCTGTCGATAAGTTCGTCGTATATAGCGATGAGTTGCGCGCGTTTTTTTCCGAAACAGTCGAACGCGCCGGCGTAGATAAGGTTTTCTACGAGTCGCTTGTTCAGAACTTTGCTTTCGCACCTCGAAACGAAGTTTTCAAAGGAGTGATATTTGCCGTTTTTTTCGCGTTCTTCGGTTATGGAGTCTATCGCCGCAAGACCTATGCCTTTAACTGCGGCAAGTCCGTAACGGATTTTGTTGTTTTTAACGCTGAAGAACCCAACGCTCTCGTTGATGTCCGGGGGGAGAACTTTGATTCCCTCTTCTTTCGCGTAAGAAATGTAGTTCTTTATTTCGTCGATGTTGGTTATTCTGTTGTTGAGGACCGCCGTGAGGAATTCCGCCTCGTAATAACATTTCAGATAAGCAGTCTGATAAGTCACGAGCGAATAAGCCGCCGCGTGCGATTTGTTGAACGCGTATTTTGCGAAGTCCTTCATTTCGTTCCACACGGCGTGAGCCACGTCCTCGGGAACGCCGCGCTTTAAGCATCCGTCTATCGCGGTGGAAACTTTGCCGTGTTTATCAACGGTTTCTTCCTTGCCGTGAATGAAGATGACTTCTTCCTTTATCATATCGTCCACTTTCTTTTTGCCCATCATTCGGCGGACCATATCTGCCTGACCGAGCGTGTAACCTGCGAGAGCCTGAACGATTTTCATAACCTGTTCCTGATATACTATGCAACCGTAAGTCTGTTTAAGGATGGGTTCGAGCAGAGGATGCGCGTAAGTAACAAGTTCGGGGTTGTGTTTGCATTTTACGAATTTGGGTATGGAATCCATAGGCCCGGGGCGGTAAAGCGAAACCGCCGCGACTATATCTTCTATGCAGGACGGGCGGAGTTCTTTCATGAACTTCTGGAAGCCCGCCGATTCTATCTGGAATATGGCTTTCGTGTTGCCCGTGGCGAGCAAATCGAAAACTTTCGGATCGTCGTAGGACGACTTGTCGAAGTCGAGTTCCACGCCGTGGTTCTGTTTGATATAATCGATAGCCATCTTGATATCGGAAAGGTTTCGTAAACCAAGGAAGTCCATTTTAAGGAATCCGAGGTGTTCGAGTTCCACGCCGGTATATTGGCTCGTTATATCTTCGCCGTTCCTGCCGAGCGGCATGTGCTTGTCGAGAATATCCGCGCCGATGATAACCCCGCACGCGTGCGTACTTGCCTGACGGGGCGAATCCTCGAGTTTTGCGGCGATGTCTACGACTCGCTTGATTTCGGGCGAGTCGTTATACATATTGACGAGTTCGGGAACGGAGAAGTCAACTCCGTAGTCCTTCGCGCCCTCTTTCGGGTGATATTTGCCGAAAACTTTGAGAATGATATTCGGGCGTTTCAGGTCGAATTCGTCGCCGTTGGCGTTCTTTCTCACGAGTTTGTTCGGCATCGCCTTGGTAACTCTGTCCGCCTCGGAATAAGATACTTTTAATACTCTCGCAACGTCTTTTATCGCGTTTTTAGCCGCCATAGTGCCGAAAGTAACTATTTTACAAACTCTGTCGTAGCCGTATTTCCGGCGGACGTATTCTATAACTTCCTGACGGCGGCTATCTTCGAAGTCCACGTCGAAATCGGGCGCGGAAACACGTTCGGGGTTTAAGAAACGCTCGAAGTAAAGGTCGTATTTAAGCGGGTCGATGTTCGTTATGCCGATAAGGTAAGCGACGATCGAGCCTGCGCCCGAACCACGTCCGGGCCCTACCGAAATGCCCATGTTTCTCGCCGCGTTTATATAGTCCCACACTATAAGGAAGTATTCGATGAAGCCTTGTTTTTCGATAACGGCGAGTTCGCTTTCTATTCTGTCGCGTATCTCTTTGGTTTCCGCGCCGTACTTCTTTTTTATGCCGGCGTCGATAAGTCCGCGGATATACGTTTTCGGGTCTTCGCCCGTTTCGGGGTAGTAATGCGGGAACATATAATGCCCGTAAACGAACCCGAAATTGCATTTGTCGGCAATTTCGAGAGTGGTTTCCAGAGCCTCGGGATCGTTGGGGAAGAGCGCCGCCATCTCGTCGTAAGACTTAAGATAAAATTCGTCGTTGGGGAAGCGGAGTCTTTTCGGGTCGTCGTAATCCGCGCCCATCTGAACGCACATTAAAACGTCCTGCGATTCCGCGTCCGAACGTTCGAGATAATGCACGTCGTTGGTGGCGACGAGTTTTATTCCGTATTTTTTCGCGTAAGTACGCAGGTATTTGTTCACTTCGAGTTGCTCTTCGAGCATATGGTTCTGCATTTCGAGGTAAAAATCCTCCCCGAAAAGGTTTTTGAACCACAATACGAGCCTTTCCGCTTCGTCGAAGTTTCTGTTTAAAATCGCCTGAGGAATATCGCCCGCAAGGCACGCCGAAAGGCAGATTAAGCCCTCGTGGTGAGCCTCGAGCGTTTTCAGGTCGATTCTCGGCTTATAATAAAATCCGTCGCGGAAAGCGATCGCGTTCAGAAGCGAAATATTCTTGTAACCTTCTTCGTTTTTGCAGAGCAGAACGAGGTGGTTGAGTTTTGCTTTTCCGCTTTTTACGGTCAGATCGTCGCAAACGTAAAATTCCGTTCCGATAATCGCCTTTATGCCTTCTTTCTCGCAGGCGTCGAAAAAGTTCACCGCGCCGTACATGTTTCCGTGGTCGGTTATGGCGAGCGCGGGCATTCCGAGAGCCTTGGCTTTTTTCGCCGCGACGGCTATTTTCGTCGCGCCGTCGAGTATGCTGTATTCCGTATGAACGTGTAAGTGTACGAAGTTTCCCATTTTATCCTTTTAACTTTGCAGGGTATTTCTGTTGTTGTTTTTTTTAAGCGTTTTCCGCAAAACGCTCAGTCCATAAAATGAATGATTATCTCGTTCTGAACGAAAAGATATTCGGGTTTTATCGCGATTCCGTCCTCGGTTTCGTCGAGATATTTTTTCACGGAAGCCATTTTCTTCGCGTATTTCTCGGTAAAATCGAACCCGAAACGCTTCTTGTAATCGGCAAACGAAATTCCTGCCGCCGTTCTCAGCCCGAGCATGATGAATTCGAATTCGCGTTCGTCGCCCTCGATGTTTTCGCTGAAAATTTCCGCAACCTTGTCGCGCATGATGCAGGCGACGTATTCGTCGATTTTTTCGGTGTTGGTGAACCGCCTTTCGCCGATGAACGACGACGCGGCAACGCCGAACCCGATATATTCGCCCCTTTTCCAGTAGTTGAGGTTATGGCGCGAATAATATCCGTCTTTGCAGAAGTTTGACACCTCGTATCGTTTATAACCGAGTTTTTCGAGATAATCGACGGCGAACGCGTATTGATCGGCAACCTCGTCCTCGCTTGGCAATTCGCCGTTCAGATATCTGCCGTACATCGGCGTGCCTTCCTCGGCTTTAAGAGCGTAAGAAGAAATGTGCTTCGCGCCCGAACCGGCGGCAAGGTCTATCGCTTCTTTAATATCCTTTTCGGTCTGATCGGCAAGCCCTATCATTACATCAACGCTGAAATTCTTGCCGGCGAGCAGTTTCGCCGCGTCGATAAAATCCCGCTTTGTGTGGATTCTGCCTATGTTGCGCAAAAGGTCGTCGTTTGCCGTCTGCAGCCCCACGCTGAAACGGTTGAAGCCGATTTTTTCGTAGCGATCGACTTTTTCCTCGTCTACCGTTCCGGGATTCATTTCGATCGTGATTTCGGCGTCGTCCGTTATCTTGTAATAATTTTTAAGTTGGCGCATCGCGCCTTCGATATACTTCGGTTCGACGAACGACGGAGTGCCTCCGCCGAAGTAAACCGTGTCGAAAACGTAGTCTTTGCAAAGTTCGCTTCTGCCTTTCATTTCCCTGTAAAGGCAGGCGAAATATAAATCGCATTTGGAAAGTTCTTTCGGGTAAGACGCAAAGTCGCAATAGGCGCACTTGCTCTTGCAGAACGGAACGTGAACGTAAATCCCGGGCATTATTAATCCTCAAAAATCGGTCTATAAGTCGATTAAACGATATTTTTACTTGTTATCGCTGCTGTCTATCTTCAAAATCGACATAAACGCCTCGCTCGGAACTTCAACCGAGCCGAGTTGGCGCATCTTCTTTTTCCCTTCTTTCTGCTTTTCGAGAAGTTTCTTCTTTCTCGTTATATCGCCGCCGTAGCACTTGGCGAGAACGTCCTTGCGGAGAGCCTTGACCGTTTCTCTCGCGATTACCTTTCCGCCGATAGCCGCCTGAATGGGTATTTCGAAGAGTTGGCGGGGAATAACGTCTTTAAGCCTTTCGGCGAGCGCGCGGCCGCGGGCGTACGCTTTGTCCTTATGCACGATTATGGAGAGCGCGTCGCAGATTTCGCCGTTTAAGAGCATGTCGAGTTTCACGAGGTCGCTTTTGCGGTAACCCGAAAGTTCGTAGTCGAAAGACGCGTAACCTCTCGTGCGGCTTTTCAGCCCGTCGAAAAAGTCGAAGATTATTTCGTTGAGCGGAAGAGTGTAGTTAAGGCGAACTCTTTTCGCGTCGAGATAAGTCATGTCCGTAAAAATTCCGCGCTTGTCCTGGCAAAGGTCCATTATCGCGCCGACGTAATCGGGCGGAGTGAAGATGTTTGCCGTTATCATAGGTTCTTCGGCGTAATCGATATAGGAAACGTCGGGAAATTTGCTGGGGTTATCCACCACGAGCATTTCGCCGTCCGTTTTGTAAATATGGTAGGAAACGGACGGAGCGGTCGTGATTATGTCTATGTCGAATTCCCTTTCGATTCTTTCCTGAATTATTTCCATATGCAGAAGTCCTAAAAATCCGCAACGGAAACCGAAACCGAGCGCGTCGGAATTATCCGGCTCGAAAGTAAGCGCGGCGTCGTTGAGTTTAAGTTTTAAAAGGGCTTCTTTAAGGTCGTTGAATTTCGAGCCGTCGAGCGGGTAAATACCCGAGAACACGACCGGCTGAACTTTTTTGTAACCGTGAAGCGGGGCGGGAGCGGGGTTGTTCGCGTCCGTTATGGTGTCGCCCACGGCGATGTCCTCGATGCTTTTGATGCTCGCCGCGATGTAACCTACTTCGCCCGCAGAGAGCGATTTTTTCGGCTTTAATTGCGGATTGAACGTTCCCACTTCGGTAACGTCGAACTGTTTCGTGCCGGCGAAAGTTTTTATCCTCGTCCCCGCGGAAACTGTTCCGTCCATAATTCTCACGAAGCAGATAACGCCCTTGAAGTTATCGTAATAACTGTCGAAGATAAGCGCTTTGAGCGGCGCGTCGTCGTCGCCCTTCGGCGGCGGAATGAGTTCCACTATCTGTTCGAGAACCTGATCGATGTTTATTCCGTTTTTAGCGGAAATTCTCGGGGCGTTCGCGCCGTCGAGTCCGATAACGTCCTCGATTTCCTTAGCCGTTCCGTCGGGGTCGGCGGAGGCGAGGTCGATTTTGTTGATTACGGGTACTATTTCCAGATTGTTGTCGAGAGCGAGATAGCAGTTCGCGAGCGTCTGCGCTTCGATGCCCTGCGTTGCGTCTACGATGAGAATAGCCCCTTCGCACGCGGCGAGCGAACGCGAAACTTCGTAAGTGAAGTCCACGTGTCCCGGGGTATCGATAAGGTTGAAGATATATTCCTTTCCGTTTTTCGCCTTGTAAGCCATTCTCACGGGCGTGAGTTTTATGGTGATTCCGCGTTCTCTTTCCAGGTCCATAGAGTCGAGGAGTTGGTTTTCCATATCTCTTTCGGCAACCTGACCGGTTAATTCCATAATTCTGTCCGCCAAAGTGGATTTTCCGTGATCGATATGCGCTACTATGCAAAAGTTCCGTATGTTATCCTTGGTCGTTATCGCCATTATATCCCTCAAACGTATCACGCGCGCAATACGCTATAATTAATCAAGTTATATTATATATACAAACGAAAAAAAAATCAAGTTTTTAATATCCGATTTTGTGTGAATAATACGGGCGTAAAAAAATCGTTGTCCCCAAATAATTGACAAAACGCCGCGCTCGGGTTTATAATTTCGGCGGAAAAAGCATAATAACGACCTGAAAGCGGACGAGTAGTTCGCTTTTAAGCCCGAAAACGTTCGCCTATGGCCGAACAAGAGGATATTTATGGGAAAATGCAGAATAGAAAAGGATCACTGGCTTCTGAAAACGCCGGTCGCGCACAGGGGATTACATTCTCCCGAGAGCGGCGTCCCCGAAAACAGTATGAAGGCTTACGCCGCCGCGATAGAAAACGGGTATCCCATCGAGATGGATATTCAACTCACCAAGGACAACGTTCTCGTGTGTTTTCACGACGATACGCTTAGTCGGATGACCGGCGTCGACGCTTTCGTCCGCGATAAAACTTTTGAAGAAGTCCGGGCGATGCGCCTTGCCGGCACTGACGAGATAATTCCCACGTTCGACGAGTTTCTCGCCTTCGTGGGCGGCAGAACGCCGATCGTCATTGAATTAAAATCTCAAAAGAACAGAGGTATAATCGCCGACGAAACGATAAAAAGGCTCGATAATTACAAGGGCGATTTCGTCGTGCAGTCGTTTGATCCGTTCATAGTCCGCGAGTTCAGAAAAAAACGCCCGCAATTCATTCGCGGTCAACTCGTCGATAAGGACAGGCATGAAGGACTTTCGTGGATTACGGATAAACTTCTCGGCATGGCTTTTTTCAATTTCACCGTCAAGCCGGACTTTATAAATATGAACGTGAAATATCTGCCGGTGAAAGGGAAAATGATAAAAAACAGACGGCTTATCTGCTGGACGGCGCGTTCCGAAGAGGATAGAAAAAAGGCGGAAAAATACGCCGACAATTATATTTTCGAGGGGATAAGACCGTAACAGCGAAGTTTCGCAAAGCGGTTTTAAACAGAATCTAAACGGTTTAAAATGAACAAAAACACGCCGATAATCGACTTATAGGCTCGCTTTTGCGGGTTGATGTTGCATTTTCGGGGCTGAAAAGGAGTTTAAGGATGAAAAAACAGTTTTCCGTGAGCGGAATGACTTGTTCCGCCTGTTCGGCAAGAGTTGAAAGGTGCGTCAGGGCTGTGGACGGGGTTACCGATTGTACGGTAAACCTTATCACGGGCGCGCTTTCGGTTGAAATGAGCGGGGACGTTTCCGCTCAAATTATGTCCGCCGTCGTAAACGAGGGCTACAAAATCAAAGAGGGCGTTTCGCTCAGACGCGGCAGAGAAAGAGAGCAGGCTTTGAAAAAGAGGCTTATCATTTCGGTGCCGCTGATGGTCGTACTTATGTATATTTCGATGGGACCGATGATAGGGATTCCCGTTCCGCCGTTTCTCAACGCGATGGAAATGAAATATCAGTTGTACGCTTCTCTGGCGCAGGCGGTATTGACGCTCGCGGTCATAATAGTGAATTTCGATTATTTCAAAGTCGGTTTCAAAAAACTTTTCGGATTGCATCCCAATATGGATTCGCTTGTGGCGTTAGGGGCGACCGCTTCGTTTTTATACGGAATTTATACTATCGTCATGATAGCGATCGGGCATTTCACCGAAAATCACGAACTTATGATGAAGTTTATGGACAACCTGTATTTTGAAGGCGCGGCTACCATTTTAACGTTGATAACGGTAGGCAAATACCTCGAAGAGAAGTCCAAAAACAAAACTATGGGTTCGGTTGAAAAACTCCTCGGGCTTGCGCCGGACACGGCGGTTGTGCTTGTCGGCGGCGAGGAAAAGGAAATCAAAATCGCCGAACTCAAAAAGGGTGATGTCGTCGTTTTAAAAGACGGTTCGCATATCCCTTGCGACTGCGTTATCATAAGCGGCGGCGGCTGGGCGGATCAGTCCGCGATAACGGGCGAAAGCGTTCCCGTTTATAAGGACGTTGGCGAAAAACTCGTCGCCGGCACGGTTTTTTCGGGCGGTTACGCTGCAGCCGAGGCCGTTTCCGTCGGCGAAGATACCACGTTATATAAGATAGTAAAACTCGTCGAGGACGCAAACTCCACAAAAGTGCCTATCGCGAAACTTGCCGATAAGGTTGCGGGGATATTCGTTCCGTCGGTAATCGGCATCGCCGTCGTAACCTTTATCGTGTGGATTATTCTCGGCGCGGGCGCGGATAAGGCTCTGAACAACGCCGTCAGCGTGCTCGTCGTTTCCTGTCCGTGCGCGCTCGGCTTGGCAACTCCCGCCGCGCTTATGGCGGGAACGGGCAAAGCCGCGGAGTACGGCATACTGATAAAGAGCGGCGAGGCTTTGCAGAAAACCGAATCGATCAACGCCGTCGTTCTGGATAAAACCGGCACGATAACTTACGGAAAACCCGAAATAAGCGGCGTCGAAACGGCAGAAGGCGCAGACGTAAATTATTTCCTTTCTATGTGCGCATCGCTCGAAAAAATGAGTTCTCACGTTCTCGGCAAACCCGTTATCGAACTTGCCGAAAAGAAAGGGGTTGAGTTTAAACCCGTGGAGAACTTCGAGGCGGTTAAAGGGCTCGGTATAAAAGGTGAAATCGACGGCAAAAAACTACTTCTCGGAAATCTGCGTTTTGTGAGCGAAGGGGCTCCCGGAAGCGAAGGAAGCGAAATCGTCAAACGCTCTCAAAAAGAAGACGGAGCGACGGTTTTATATCTTTCGATCAACTCGCAAATCGCGGGCTATATGTCGATTAAAGACAGAATTAAGCCTTCGAGCAGAGAGGCGGTCGGCGAACTTAAAGCCATGGGCAAACAGGTGGTTATGCTCACGGGCGATAACGAATCCGCGGCAAAATCGGTTGCGGACGAACTCGGAATAGAGTATAAAGCCGAGGTTTTGCCGAATACTAAATACGAGGTCGTTTCCGAACTTCAGAGCAGGGGTAAAAAGGTTATGATGGTCGGCGACGGCGTGAACGACGCTCCCGCGCTCACCAAAGCGGACGTCGGGGCGGCGATAGGCGCGGGAACGGATATCGCTATCGACAGCGCGGACGTGGTGCTTATCAAAAACGACCTCACGGACGTCGTGAAATGCCTGAAACTCGGCTCGAAAGTAATGCTTAACATAAAGGAAAACCTCTTCTGGGCGTTCTTCTATAACGCCGTGCTTATCCCGATCGCGTGCGGCGTGTTTTCTTTCGCGGGCGTGAATCTCAATCCGATGTACGCTTCGCTTGCGATGAGTCTTTCGAGCGTGTGCGTGGTCGGCAACGCTTTGAGATTACGCCTTGTCAGGTTTAACAAAACGACGGCGGACGAGAAGAATTATCCCGAAAAAATGCCGGACGTCCGTCCCGAAAACGAAATAAAAGCGGAAGCGACCGCCGGAAGAACGACTGCCGAAGCTGTTAAAAAAGAAGGAGAAAAAGAAATGAAAGAAGTCAAAGCGACGATTTACGTAAACGGAATGATGTGCGAACACTGCAAAAAACGCGTGGAAACCACGCTTAAAAATCTCGGTCTTACCGCGGAAGTCGATCTTTCCGGCAAGCGGGCAATCGTTTATGACGGAAACGTAGACGAAAGCGCGATAAAAGCGGCGATAGAGGACGCGGGTTACGAGTTTGTATCCGTAGAAAAGAACTGACGAAACCGCAAAAACAATTGCGGAAATAACTACGCAATCAACAACGAAAGCATAAAAGACGGCGGGAAGCCGTCTTTTTTCGTGGTCGAAATTCGTATGCCAGACAAGATTAAAATGGGCGTTTGTAAAAAAACGGTAAAAATTTTCGATTTGCTGTTGAAATCATCGGAAAAGTATTGTATAATGTACGGGAGTTCGGAGAGAATCCCCTCGGAATATAAAAGTCGTTTTTCGGTTTTAAGGTTAAAACCGACGGGGAATTCGCTCGCCGAAGCGCATTATTATATGTAAGGTAGGAAAAATTTATGGAAGGAACAATCAGAAACGTGGCTGTCATCGGTCATAGCGGCGAGGGTAAAACAACCCTCGTCGAAGCAATACTTTTCAACGCCGGCGCGATAGACAGGCAAGGCAAAGTTGACGACGGAAATACCGTAAGCGATTTCGATCAGGAAGAAATAGCGAGAAAAACGTCGATCAGTTTGTCGGTTTCGAGATGTGAGTATACGGACAGAAAAAACCGCCACGTTGCGTTTAATCTTATAGACGTTCCCGGCTTTTTCGATTTCGAGGGCGAGGCGAACATGGCTCTTTCGGCCGTCGATAACGCGGTTATCGTCACCGGAGCGGGCGGAACGCTCACCGTCGGCACGGAAAAGGCGATAGAATATTGTCTTTCGCGCAGAATCCCCTCGCTTTTATTTATAAACGGACTGGATAAAGAAAACGCGAATTTCATCAAAACCGTCGCGGCGATAAAGGAAAAATACGGCAATAAAATCGCGCCGATGATTATCCCGAACATGGTTGACGAGAAGATGAAAGGTTTCGTCAAGGTGGCTTACGGCGTTCTTCGCGATTGGGAACGCAACGAACATCCTATCCCCGACAATCTTTTAGAGCCTTATAACGAGGCTCGTCAGGCTCTTTGCGAGGCAGCCGCCGAAAACGACGAGGAACTTCTCGATAAGTTTTTCGCCGAGGGCGACCTTACCGGCGAAGAGATCGAGCGCGGCGTCAAACTCGGCGTAAAGGCGTGCAGTACCATAACGGTGCTCGGCGGAAGCGCGTTGAAAAATCAGGGAATTTTCAACCTTATGGATAAGATGGTTTCCACGTTCGTCAGCCCGCAGGACAGATCGCCGATTATAGGCGAGGAAAACGGAAAACCCGTCGAACTCGTCGCCGATCCTAAGGGTAAAACGCTCGTGAGAGTGTTTAAAACGATAGTCGACCCGTTCGTCGGGAAGATGAATATTTTCAGAGTGATAAGAGGTACGGTTAAACCCGGCGATACTCTTACCGATTCGAGAACGGGCGCGAGCGAAAAGATAAGCGCGATGTATCACGTTCTCGGCAAAAAGCAGTTTGCCGCGGACGAAATGCCTGCGGGCGACATAGGCGCGTTCGCGAAACTTTCCGACGTTCAGACGGGCGACACCCTTTACGTCGGCGAAAAAATCACTCTTCCGCCGGTCGCCATGCCCGCGGCAGAATACGCGATGTCCGTCGGCGCGGCTAAAAAGGGCGACGAAGATAAAGTGTTCTCGGGGCTTCGCAGACTTCAGGAAGAAGACACGTCGTTCAGAGTGGAGAAAAACCCCGACACGGGCGAAATGCTCCTTATCGGCGTCGGAGATACGCATCTTGCGGTAATCTGCAAAAAACTCAAAACGAAATTCGGCGCGGACGCCGTTTTGTCCGAACCCAAGGTCGCTTACAGAGAAACTATAAGAAAATCCGCGGAAGGCGAAGGAAAACATAAAAAGCAATCGGGCGGCGCGGGACAGTACGGTCACTGCAAAGTCAGATTCGAACCCGGCGCGCAGGACGGCGAATACGAATTCGTTGACGCGGTAGTCGGCGGCGTCGTTCCCAAACAGTTTATTCCCGCGGTCGATAAAGGACTTCGCGAAGCGGTCAAAGAGGGCGTTCTTGCGGGATACCCCGTGGTAAACCTTAAATGCACGCTTTTCGACGGAAGTTCGCACCCCGTAGACAGCAAGGAAGTGGCGTTCGTTTCCGCCGCGAAACTCGCCTATCAGGACGGAATGAAAAAGGCTTCGCCTTGTATTCTCGAACCCGTAATGAGAATGGAAATAACCGTTCCAGATAACTATATGGGCGACATAATGGGCGACATGAACAAACGCAGAGGTCGTATTCTCGGAACGGATTCCGTAGACGGAAAAGCCGTTATCACTGCGGAAGCGCCGCAGGCGGAAATCCTTAAATACGCAACCGAACTGAGAAGTATGACGCAGGGCAGAGGCAGTTACGTGACGTCGTTCGAGCGTTACGAAGAAGTTCCTTCCAACCTGCAGGATAAAATAATCGCGGATAAGTCGTAACATATTTGTCGGCTCTGCCGGCGACGCAAAAACCTGAATCGTGCAAAATCGGTTCAGGTTTTGTTCGGAGGGTAAATTATAGATGATATTGTCGGTATGTCCGAATCCGTGCGTCGATTGCACGATAGAACTCGATTTGCTGAAAGTCGGCGGACTTAACAGAATCGAAAATAAAATAATAACGTATTCCGGGAAGGCGTTGAACGTCGCGATAGGCGTTTCGCGGCTCGGCGGCGACAGTTTTGCGACGGGTTTTATGTTCGACGAAAACGGAAAAATGTTCGTCCACGCGCTGGACGACGAAAACGTTAAAAACACGTTCGTCTGGAACAAAGGCTCGGCGCGGACTAATTATAAAATCGTTGACAAGCGGTCGATGATGACGGAAATAAACGATAAAGGCGAGAACGTTTCGCAGGAAAATCAGGCGGAACTGCTTTCTCTCGTCGGCGAACTTTCAAAATCGGCGAGCGTGGTTGTTATGAGCGGTTCGCTCCCCGGCGGGGTGGAGGACGATTATTATCTCAAATTATCGTCGGTTATCCCTGCAAACGTGAAGAAAATACTCGACACGGGCGGAAACAGAATGATAGCCGGGCTTCGCGGCGGCGCGTTTCTGATAAAACCCAATCTCGACGAACTGCGCGAGATGACGGGCGAACATTACGATTCCATGGACGAAATGGTGAGCGGTTGCGAAAGGCTTGTCGAGGCGGGCGCGGAAAACGTTCTGCTTTCGCTCGGCAGAAAAGGCGCGATTTTAACCGACGGCGACAAAGCGTATTTCTGCAAAAGCGCGACGGTCGCGGTCAATAGCACGGTCGGCGCGGGCGACGGAATGGTTGCCGCGGCGGCGGTGATGATAGAGCAGAACGCTCCGTACGACGAGATTCTGCGTTGCGCGGTGGCGGCGGGAACGGCTTCGGTGATGACGCCCGGAACGAATTTGTTTTACAGGGATAAATTCATGGAAATTTACGACAGGATAGCCGTTGAAAGAATAAGATGATTGAATAACAGACGTAGAAAAAGGACGGTTTTTCAGCCGTCCTTTTAGTGTGCTTTTAATATTTTTTATCCGTTAATCGGCGTTTTTTTCGTGGCCGATAAGTTCTTCTATCGTAATTCCGTAATAATCGGCAAGCAGAACGCATTGCCACACGTTCGGAATGCCTTTGTCGAGTTCTATCCAACTTATCGTGTTTTGCGGCAGCCCCGTCGCCTTTGAAACCTGAGTTTGCGAGGCTCCGAAAGCAAGTCTTGCGTTTCTTATTTCTTTTCCGTACATCTTATTACCTCGCTTGTTAACAACTTAATTTTAGCAAAATATTGCTTAAAATACTTGACTTAGCAATATCTTGCTGATATAATGTAGACGAGATTATAGAAGTAAACAAATATGAGAGGGTGTAAATTATGGTACTTGCGGTTTTTATGTGGTTTGTTGTAATTTATGTCGCTATAAAGGCAATTAAAGACAATATTGATAGAAAATAACCAATGAGGCAGCAGATTATGAAAGGTTTCTTTTGGATTTTTGTCGGAATAATTATTTTTATAATGTTATTCACTTTAAGTGGCTGTTCATCATCTACATCAAATAAAACAGATGACATAACAGAAACTAAAACCTTTCTATACAACTACGATTATGAAACAGATTCCAATGGTGAAGTAAGCACTGCTTACAATGAAGAGAAACCTTCTGTTGATGCGAATGAACCCCAAATAACAGAAGAACCAATCGTAAAATTAAACAAAAATTCTATAAAATACTGTTAATTTCAAAAAAGGTGCTGTCACATATGTGAAAATGAATGAAACTTATAATTCGGGTGCATGTGAATGTACTGTCTTAAAAGCATATTCAACTGTTTCCAAGCAATTTTGCGCTGATACATTTGGAGAAGAATATTCACAGCTATTACTTGACTATCTAAATAAATTTCGTGGCTATTATGATGAAAATGGTAATCTATTCAACGAAGGACATAGATTCTTTCTT
>ERZ827150.728-NODE-728-length-46687-cov-3.947826_pt1 | contig 46687 bp, 38 predicted proteins | sample MGYA00519779_ERZ827150 | MGnify/ENA primary metagenome ERZ827150 (study PRJEB31778, sample SAMEA3449267) | human gut metagenome | biome: human gut; feature: human-associated habitat; material: faeces | place: United Kingdom | collected 2010/2012 ...
GCGATGCCTTCTCATCTGGCCTTATTTATGCTCTCATGAACAATTATAAGCCAAGAGACGTTGTCAACTTTGCCGTTGCTTCCTCTGTTATGAAACACTCCATCCATGGCGATACAAATATCACTGATGTTGAGAGTATCCAGAGACTTATGAACCAGAGCTTTGATGTACAAAGATAACGAGATTGATCAAAACACAAAAAAACGGCACGCTAGTGTGTCGTTTTTTCTAATTATATATATATTAATAAAAATGGAAAAAATGCGTTCCCCAATTTATAATCTTGAACATCGGAGTCTCAAGCTCCTTTTTAGCTTCCTTCAATAACTGCGGTATATCCAGATGCTGAGGACATTTCTTTGTACAGGCACCACAGCCAACACATTTTGCAGCATTTGTTGTCTCTTTTCTAAATGTCGTCATCTGAATATAGCGCCAGCGCGCATGACTGTCCTCTGACAACTGATTATAACACTGAAAAACAGCTGGAATATCTACTCCTTTCGGACATGGGCAGCAATAATTGCATCCTGTACAGCCTACCTTTACACTATTTTTGATATCGTTTTTCACATCCTCAATCAGCTGTCGCTCATCAGCTGTCAGGCAGCCCGGCAGCGCCAGTGATGCAGTTTTACAATTCTCATTTACCATCTCAATTGAGTTCATTCCGGATAACACACATGTTACCTGTGGCTGATCGTAAAGCCAACGAAGTGCTAGCGAAGCAGCTGACTCATTTACATTAGACTTTGCAATGCGCTTTTTCGCTGTCTCTGGCAACATTCCAACAAGACGGCCTCCGCGAAGAGGCTCCATAATGATAACTGGAAGATCTTTTTCTGCCGCATACAAAAGACCTTTTTTTCCTGCCTGAATATTTTCATCCAGATAGTTATACTGGATTTGGCAAAAATCCCAGTCAAACGCATCTACAACTGGCTTAAAATTCTCGGTATTGCCGTGATAGGAAAAACCGATATTTCGAATCTTTCCGCTGGCCATTTTCTCCTTGATCCAATCCTCAAGCCCCATCGCTTTTAAGCGATTCCAAGAAGCCAAATCATTCAGCATATGCATAAGATAATAATCAATATGATCAGTCTGCAAAAGCTCCAGCTCCTGATTAAAGATTTTTTCTGCCTGTGCAACGGAACGCACCATATACTGCGGAAGCTTTGTCGCAATATAAATTTGATCTCTGCAATTGTTCTCGGCCAGAATACGTCCAAGAACTTTTTCATTATTTTTGTAGACATATGCAGTATCAAAATAGTTTATACCCTGTCTGATTGCCTCCATCACCTGATCATTTGCCTTTTGAAAATATTCTCCTGTTCCGCTTCCCTCAAAGCGCATACAACCAAATCCTAATAAGGAGATGTCATTGCCTTTTTTATCTTTGCGATACTGCATATTTTTTTCCTTTCTATTCTATAAAATCCTCTTGCATCGGATTTCTGACCTTTTGACTCTGGTATCATATTATAATACATGTACTACAAAACCGCAATATCCTAGATTTTCTCCTTGCAGACTTTAAATTTGGCTGATATACTGTATCATGCCGGGATAAAATCTGCGAAAGCTCGCGCTTATCCAATCAGTTGCGACATTTTTGCATCATCTCCCGGACGTAACTTTAACACCAGTAGACAAGAAGTTCTCCGCTTCTAAAGCGGTGGGATGAATTGTTAAAAGAAACTACGTTGAAACAAGAGAAAAACAAGAAAGGTGGTTTTTGTTTTTATGAAGAAAACACTTGGTATTATCGGTGCCGAGCAGCAGGAAATTGATCTGTTACTTGAGCGCCTTTTGCTTGAAAAGACCGTCAAAAAAGCCGGACTGTCTTTTTTCTGCGGCACAATTGATTCCTATCCAGTTGTAATTGTAAAGGCCGGAATCGGAAAGGTAAATGCCGCAGCCTGCACACAGATGTTAATTGATCTGTTTGATGTGAAGATGATTGTAAACACAGGTGCTGCCGGATCCTTAGATTCCCGCATCAATATTGGCGATATTGTTGTCTCCACTGAGGTGATCCAGCATGATCTCGACGTTACAGATCTTGGCTATAAGCCAGGTGATGTTCCAGGTACTGGAAAGGTATTTACCTCTGACAAACTGCTCCATGATCTGGCTGTTTCCTGCAGCCATGAGGCAAATCCAGATGTTACAGTCTATGAGGGCTTAATCCTAACTGGAGACCAGTTTATTTCCGGACAGGAAAAGAAAAATTGGCTTATTGACACCTTCCATGGTCTTTGTGCTGAGATGGAAGGCGGTGCAATTGCCCATGTTGCTTCTTTAAATGAAGTTCCATTTTTGATCATTCGTTCAATCTCCGACAAGGCAGACGGAAGTGCAACTATGGATTACACACAGTTTTCCAAGATGGCATCATATCACTCTGCACGCCTCGTTGAAGCATTGATTGAAAAACTGTTGGCACTATAATTATTTTACTTGAATCATCACCCCTACTTGGGTGCATACTATTTAGCGAAAGGAGTTTTACTATGTCCGTTTTAACTATTACAAAAAGCAATTTTGAAGAAACCGTTTTAAAGTCTGACAAGCCAGTACTGCTTGATTTCTGGGCTTCCTGGTGCGGTCCGTGCCGTATGCAGGGTCCGATTATTGATCAGCTTGCCGCTTCTCATTCCAACGTCGTATTTGGAAAGGTAAATGTAGATGAGGAGCCAGATCTTGCTTCCGAGTATGGCATTACTTCTATCCCAACTCTGATTATCTTTAGAGATGGCAGAGTGATTGATCAGGTAACAGGTGTTACCTCTAAGGCTTCTATTGAGCGGATGCTTGGCCTGTAATCCTGCATTATTTTAAAATAAGATAATAATAGGATTTTTGACTCCCCCGTTTTTTATAAGACGGGGGAGTTCACATGTTTAATTTGAAAGGCTATACATATCTATGAGAAATAAGCACGTTTTACACATGGTTCAGGCAGCACTGATCGCCGCCATGTATGTCGTTTTAACTTGGGTTGCCAATCTTTTAAGACTCGCAAATGGTGTTATTCAGGTTCGATTCTCTGAGGCACTGACCATTTTACCATTTTTTACACCAGCAGCAATTCCAGGACTTTTTGTTGGCTGCATCATCAGTAACACCATCACCGGATCTGCAATCTGGGATATTTTGTTTGGCTCACTTGCCACACTGATCGGTGCTTTCTTTACTTATAAGCTGCGCCATATCAGCAAATGGCTGGCACCTCTGCCGCCAATTTTAGCCAATATCCTTGTTGTTCCGCAGGTTCTTCGCATCGTCTATGGTGCACCAGACTCCATCTGGTACTTAACAGCCACAGTTGGCATAGGTGAAGTAATCTCCTGCGGCATACTTGGAATGCTTCTTTTGTTTGCACTGCAAAAGAATGCCAATCAGATTTTTCAATCATAATCAAAAAAGCCACACTCATTAAATGGGTGCGGCTTTTTTTAATTACATCATTTCTTTTAATTCATCTGGTGTAAAGACATACTTAGAATTGCAAAACTGACAGCAGGTCTCAATATTCTCTCCTGCATCAATCATTTCCTGAATGTCTGATTTTTTAATACTTGCGATTCCTCGTGCAAAACGCTCCTTACTGCATCCGCATTTAAATGAGACAGCCATGCGATCAAGAACTGCAAGCTCCATATCACCAAGAAGCTCCTGCAAAATATCTTCCGGTGTTTTTCCACTGTCGAGCATTGCTGTTACTGAAGATACTTTTGCCAAACGCTTTTCTAGCGCAGAAATGGTTTCTTCTGATGCATCTGGCATAAGCTGAATAATAAATCCTCCTGCCTGACGTACAGTATTGTCCTTATTCATCAGCACGCCTAATCCAACACTAGATGGTGTCTGCTCGGAGACAGCAAAATAATATGTCAAATCCTCGGCAATCTCTCCGCTTACAAGATCTGTCTGTCCCACATACGGATCCTTCAGACCAATATCTTTGATTACGCTTAGCACACCCTTTCCAATAGCACCTGCTACATCAAGTTTTCCAATAGAATTTGCCTGAATAAGTACAACCGGATTTTGCGCATATCCCTTTACATGGCCATGAGAATCAGCTGTTACTGTCAAAGAACCAATTGGGCCATCACCCTGAATCTTAACAGTCAGAAGCTCTTTATCTCCCTTCAGCATGCTGCCCATCATGACAGCTGCTGTCATTGTACGTCCTAAAGCTGCGGTAACAACCGGACTTGTATTATGTGCATTTCTTGCATATTCTGTAAGATCTCTTGTGGTTGCGGCAAACGCACGGATCTGACCATTTGCAGCCGTCGCACGAATCATATAGTCACTCATGTTTCTTCCTCTTTTCTTTATAAGTTTTGCAGCGGTGTCTTTCCCTTTTCGCGTGCTATTATGTACACACGATCGGTATTTTTCGTTGCTGGTGCACCATTTTTATCAATTGCAGCAAGAAATATCATGCCCGACTCTTCAATTGCACAGCGCACCTCATCAATAGAAAACGCACGCTGCTCATGATATTCGTCAAAACGTTCATAACGATTATCCTCCTCCTGCACAAACAGCGTCAGCGCATAGCTGTTGATTCGTTTTTCTTCATCATAATCATTATCCCAAATAAAGCTTACCTCTTCATCTGCATCACAAAAACTCTGACAGCCAATACTCTTAAAGTAATGGTCAGTCTTTAGATCAAATAAAAATATGCCATTTGGATCCAGATAATTATTGACGAGACGGCACACATTAACAAGATCATCGTATTCAGTCAGGTAATTCATTGTGTCACACAAGCTAATTACCGCGCGCACAGTTCCGTAAAGCTCAAACTCTCTCATATCCTGATTCAGATATAAAATAGATCTTCCACTTTGCTCACGCTTTTCAACAGCCTCTGCCAGCATTTCTTCTGAATTATCCACACCGATCATGTCAAATCCCTTCGCATCAAACATCTCGGTTAACGTTCCTGTTCCACAGCCTAGCTCCAGCATCAAACCATCCTCAATGCCAAATTTTTTAAGCTGATCGGTTACAAAATTGCACCACTCCTCGTATGGAATTTCCTCCATCATACGATCATAGACAAGTGCAAATGCATGATATGCGTTCATAAATTCCCACGCCTTTCTTTTTTCTCCTCCACAACGGTTCAAGAACTTATTATACCTGATTTGAAGCTAATTTACAAGATTTTGACATCATCCAATAAAATAGAATACAAAATACTAGTGCAAAAGCAACACCAAACACGTTCTGTATCACACGCAAACTTACTGCACCCTTAAGTCCATAAGTCTGCGCAGCAATTGCAAGTGCGCCAAACGTATTAAATACTGCCTGCCATCCATATTTTACTGAAAATCCAACTCCGATTCCTCCGATAATTCCAATATATGCGTATATCGATGGCGGAAGCAGATAATACAATGCAACAAAGCAGATTACACCAGCAATGTTTCCAATAATTCTTTTTCTGACTCTATACTGCATATCCTCCATGAAAGGTACTATTGCTGACATAGCTGCAATACCCGCCCACATTGCTCTCGGCATTTTACATACCTGTGCAATAAAAAGCACTGTTGGCACACAAAGTATCTGGCACAGCTGCCATTTTGTTCTTGAGGATGTAATGTCAAATTCTCTTACAATATCTTTAATTGTTCTCTTATAAGTTCTATTTTTATGATTTCTGAAAAATACAAGACAGGTAAGCAATGCTCCTACCACCATTGCTGCTAATCTCATCTGATAACTTTTTCCTGTCACGTCATATCCATACAAAAGTAAGTATCCCAAAACTAAAGTTGACTGGTTAAACATAAATGGATTATGACATCCAAAAATAATAAACACTGCAAGTGCTGCTATATTCAAAAGTATACCCAACACAGGTGACACATGATTAGCCAAATGTGGAAATACTGCCATAATTACAAAGAACAATGCAAGTAATATCGTTGACTGTCCTGTATGGATTCCCAAATCTGCATTTCTAAATACCATAAGGCATAATAAAACTACTACACCTACAATACTATTTTCATTGCCAAACAAAATGCTAAAAACAGTAACAAAACCAAAGCAAAATATCATTGTGAGCGCAATCTTTACAAGATATACAAGCATATGATATGCTTTTTCCTTCCCTGTCCCACTTGTCTTAAGCATCTTTTTTGATCCTGCCTGATTTAACTGCAATTCCTGATAAAACGTCATATCCTTCCTCCTAGTATTTTATAATTATTGTAATGGAAGCTGCACAACAAACCTGCATCCTCCATATTCGCGATTTTGTGCTTCAATCGTTCCGCCTGCACTGTCAATAATTCGCTTTACAAGTGCAAGACCAAGACCATTCCCTTCTGCCTTATGGGAACCATCTGCCTGATAAAACTTATCAAATATCCTGTTTTTTATTTCCTCGTCAATTCCAGGGCCTTCATCTTCCAAAATAAATTTTACCTGATCATTTTCCTGTTTTAAAAACATCGTAATTATTCCCTGATTAGGACTAAACTTAATGGCATTATCCAAAAGATTTATCCAGATATGCATAAAAAGTCCTTCATTTCCTACATATTTAACAGCCTCCATCTCTACCTGAAATCCAATTTTCTTCTGTGTCCACTTTGATTCTAGCGAAAGGATTGCCTGTCTGATCTGCTCATCAAGACGATATTTTGTCTTTTTCATTGGAATATTCTGATTTTCCAACTTAGACAGCAGAAGAATATTTCCAACAAGACAAGACAATCTCTGAGTATTAAACAGGATTTTCTCTACATATTCATTTTGTTCATTCGAAAGCTCCTCTCCCTGTAGCAGCATCGTATAGCCCTCAATTGCATTTATAGGTGTTTTAAACTCATGTGAAACATTAGAAACAAAATCCATCTGCAATATTTGTGTAGCACGAAGCTCTTTTGTCATCACATTAAAGCTATTATATGATTGTGCCACTTCTGCAATACGACTGCTTGTTTCTAACTGTTTATCAAAATCTCCCTGCGAAACATCCTTCATTGCCTCGCTAAGCTTTGTGATCGGCTCTAAAACCTTTCTATTTAAAAGTGCTGTAATTAAACCTGCAATCATTGTATTAAAAATCAACAGCCAGACAATCGCAGGAATATTTTCCGGCATTTCCAGAAAATGCTTTAAAAACGCAAAAAGTAATGCTGAAATTATCATCGAACAGGCCAATGCCAGCCAAATAATGCCTGTCAGATATGTGCGAATTTTAAATTCCTTCTCTTTTCTTTTTTTCATGATTTCTTTACCACCTTATATCCAATCCCTCGCATAGTGACAATTTCAAAATCAGAGTTTTCCTTAAATCGCTCTCTAATTCTTCCAATATGAACTTCAATCGTATGTGGATCAGCCTCTGTTTCCACTCCCCAGACATCGTCCATCAGTTGCTGTTTTGTAAATGTACGTCCTGGCGATGCTGCCAATTTGTACAAAAGCAGAAATTCCTTTTTGGGAAGCACCTGAATTTCTGAACCTATTTTAACAGTCATTTGATCATAATCAAATTCTGTAGAGCCAATTACGATTTTATGTTCACTAAGGATCTGCGCACGCCTCAGCAATGCCCCAACTCGTAAAACCATCTCATTTACATTAACTGGCTTTACCATATAGTCATCACTTCCTGACAAAAATCCCTGACGCATATCATCAAACGTACCTTTTGCCGTAATCATCAGCACTGGAATCTGATATCCTGCTGCCCGTAGCCTAGAAACAAGCTCATACCCATCCATTACAGGCATCATAATATCAGAAATGATCAGATCGATGTACGTTGTGTCAAGTGTTTTTAATGCCTGCAAGCCATCTGACGCGCATTTGATCTGATATCCATTTTTTTCAAGTACTTTTTGAAACAATTGACTCAATTCCTTATCGTCTTCCACTATTAAAATCTTAAACATGTCTCCTCCATATAAAAAACAATGACAAGAATCACTGCCAGTATGCAAAAAATAATTTTTCGGTTTTTACGCTATCTGATCATAATATTATCTTTCTTCCTTTCTTAATTGCTGCCTGTAGCATACAAATGCAAGCTCAATTAAACCTCAACAGAGGCTGACTTTTCCCAAAAACACTTTATTTTATTTACAAAAACAAAAAAATCCAGTATACTCATTGTATGGTGAATCTACATTGACATGATCTCTCACAAAGGAAAGGAAACAATATGATTTTATCCTATATCCGAAAAAATCAGTGTAAGCGCCTTTTTTACCCGCTGATGCTGCTTGGCGTCGTCATTTTTCTTGTCTGGCGCTCGCCTGTCACTGAATATGTGACAAAACGCACCATCAGCAATGCCGTGCTCATCAATGATTCCATGGCAAAAAAGGTTTTGTATGCGAAAATTAAAACGGGGACACTCTACTACAGCGGCGAGGACTGTCTGGCAGGCGGTGAGCTCGTTGGACATTATTACTACGAGCTTATAGGCGGAAGCTGTCATTTTTATCTCATCCGTGCTGTGGCCGGCTATCCAGCTTCCAAAACACTTGAAGGACAGACTATTATAGGACGCGTTGATGCTTTTGAACCCGAAATTCTAGATCCGCTCACACAAAAGCTTGCTGAAGATATTTCATGGGATGCAAAATCCCTTAAAAGCGTTTGCCAGAAATATTTTGTCAACCAGACTGCCTATCTAAACAGGCGTGAAATTGTGCTTATGGTTGTCCTTCTTTTGGTGTTTGTCTTAATGATTGTGGTTTTTATTCGCACATTTTTATATATCATAAATCCACGTCTAACAAAAACCTACCGAAATCTGGAGCACTATGGCAATCCTGAGAAAATTTTAAATGATGTGGAAAAACAAATTGGTCGAAGGATTCTTCTGCAGACAAAGACACTTATTCTGACGCCTCGCTATCTTGTTGAGCTCTCTGATGATATATGTGCCATTATCCCACTGCCGGAAGTATTATGGATCTATGATCATGCTGCTATGCGCCGTACCATAAAGGGACGCCAGTTAAGCTATACAATCCATGTTGTCACCATGAAGGGTGAGGAATATACACTGACTGGCAAATCACATCGTGAAGTCAGCGCTATATATCACGAGCTAAATACTCGTTATCCGAATTTTTTCTTCGGTTATTCAAAAGAACATCAGGAAATGGTTCAATATGTGCTGCATGAAATGAAAAATGAAAAAGCATAAGAAATCTGTATATAAAATGAATCAGAGGACATAATAAAAATGTCAGAAATCTAGCGGCATTTTAAATGCCGCAGTCAGCTGACAGGCGGTTATGATTCCCCCCTCTAAACCGCACAGCTTACAAATGATATCATTTATTATTTATCCTCCCCTTTCAAAGAAGAGCCTGCGCAGATGCACAGGCTCTTTCTTCTCTAGAAGACATATGATACCCACAGCTTGTGACTTTTCGACCCTTGTATCACTTTGAGATTGCTTCAAATGCTTCCTGAAGATCATAAATAATATCATCAATATTTTCTGTACCAATCGAAAGACGAATGGTGTTTGGCTTGATTCCCTGCTCTGCCTGTTCAGCCTCGTTTAACTCAGCATGTGTAGTAGATGCCGGATGAATAACAAGAGACTTTACATCTGCTACATTTGCAAGCAGTGAGAACAGCTTCAGCTGATCAATAAACTCTTGTGCTTCCTTTGCGCCGCCCTTAATCTCAAATGTAAAGATAGAGCCGCCGCCATTTGGGAAATACTTCTTATAAAGAGCCTGCTGCTCTGGATCTTCTGATACTGACGGATGATTTACTTTTTCTACAAGCGGCTGTTTCTTTAAGAAATCTACAACCTTAAGTGCATTCTCTACATGTCTCTCTACACGAAGGGACAATGTCTCAAGTCCCTGCAGGAAGATAAATGCATGAAACGGTGAAAGAGTTGCACCTGTATCACGAAGTAAAATAGCACGGATTCTTGTAACAAATGCTGCAGGACCTGCTGCATCTGCAAAGCTAATTCCATGATAGCTTGGATCTGGCTGTGTCAGCTGTGGGAACTTTCCTGATGCTTTCCAGTCAAATGTTCCTCCATCTACAATGACGCCTCCGATGGTAGTTCCATGACCACCGATAAACTTTGTTGCGGAGTGTACTACTACGTCTGCACCGTACTCGATTGGTCTTACAAGATACGGTGTTGCAAATGTATTATCAATAACAAGCGGAATCTGATGCTTGTGCGCAATCTTTGCAATTTTCTCAATATCAACAACCTCTGAGTTTGGATTCCCCAGCGTCTCGATGAAAACTAGCTTTGTATTCTCTTTGATAGCGCCCTCAATCTCTTCATAATTAAATGGATCTACGAATGTTGTGTTGATACCATATGATACAAATGTATGTGCCAGCAAATTGTAGGTACCACCATAGATATTTTTTGCTGCAACAACATGATCACCTGCAAATGCCAGATTCTGGATTGCATATGCAACAGCTGCTGCGCCAGATCCAACTGCAAGTGCTGCAACACCACCCTCAAGGCTGGCAATTCTCTTCTCAAATACATCCTCAGTCGGATTAGTCAGTCTTCCGTAAATGTTGCCGGCATCCTTTAATGCAAAACGGTCAGCTGCGTGCTGAGAGTTATGAAATACATAGGAAGATGTCTGATAAATTGGAACGGCTCTTGCATCTGTTACTGGATCAGCTTCCTCCTGTCCTACGTGAAGCTGCAGTGTCTCAAACTTTAATTTTCTTTCCTTTAATGTACTCATATTTAAATCCTCGCTTTCAGGTGGTGTTTTTTTGTTTCACTGTCTGTATTATAGCGAAGGCGCCTGTCTTTGTCTAATACACAAAAACAAACGCCTGTTATTGGATTCTCCTATAGCTATATTGGATGATTAAAGTGTTTTTTCATCACTTCAGCACCAGATTCTTGTATTTTGCAAGCTCATTAACATAAAGCTGCGCCAGTTCACTTAACTGAATACTTTTTCTCTTCACATATCCGATTGTCATGACCTCTGTTTCCTTAAGCGGAACTGCCGCATAGTCACTTCCGTTTAACTCCTCACAAATAATACCTGAACACAAAGTATAACCATTTAAGCCAACCATCAGATTTAGCATACTTGCGCGGTCATCTACCTGAATTGTCTGTTTATACTCGTAGGTACTAAAAACCTCCTCTGCAAAATAGAATGAATTTGTCTTTCCCTGATCAAACGTAAGACACGGATACTTTTCAAGCTCCTGTAAGCTAACACTAGACTTTGATGCAATCGGATTTTTCTTCCACACATATACATAAGTATTGCAGTCAAATAGTGGGATAAACTCAAGCTCACTCTCATGAATCAGTTTCATCAAAATCTTCCGATTAAAATCACTCATATAAAGAATACCAATCTCGCTGATAAAATCCTTTACATGCTCAATAACAGTTCCCGTCTTTGTCTCATGAATTGCAAACGCATAATCGTCCATACCAAATTCCTTTACCATCTCAACAAATGCTTTAACGGCAAAGGTATAATGCTGCATGGAAACGGCAAAGCGCTTCTTTGTTTGTGTCTTCTCTACGTATCGCTGCTCCATCAAACGATACTGTTCAACAACTTGTCTGGCGTAGCCTAAAAATTCATTTCCCTCTGTTGTTACAAGGATGCCTCTGTTTGTTCGTCCGAATATACGGATTCCAATCTCTCTCTCAAGTTCCTTTACTGCCTCTGAAAGACTCGGCTGAGAAATAAATAATTTTGCTGCTGCCTGATTCATTGATCCGCAGTCCGCGACCGCAATCGCATATCGTAATTGCTGTAATGTCATTGCTACCGTCTCCTATTTGTTAATTTATACATGATACCTACGAATTGCTCCGTTGTTTCACAACTCTCGCAATTCTAAAAACATTCGGATTCGCTGAGTTTCTTTGAAACTCGCTGCATCCTCATGTTTTGGCGGGTCTCAAGGTCACAACTTCTAGTGCAAGCACGATCAGCTTGTGACTTTTCGCCCCTGTATCATATACAGAAAAAGGCCCTGCTCTCTGCAGGGCCAAAAGGGAATAAAAAGGGGAGGGATGCCGATTACTTCATCGGCTATGAAAAAGATATATGAATGTCCAGTTGATTTCTCAACTGTGCCTACATCATAACCGATAAATGTGTTCATTTTTTGTCCAAATTTTTAACGATTTGTGAATGGATGGCACTTTTCCCACTTTTTTTCTCATTTTCCGCAGAGCTTTACGATTGCCAGCGCAAAAATTTCTGCACTCATAACAAGCTGATCAATAATAACGAACTCATCCGGTCCATGCATATGGTTATCTACAGACGGATCTGCACATCCACATGCCACACCATTTTCAATATGATGAACGTAGGTTCCTCCACCAATTGCAAGTGGTTCTCTTACTTCACCAGTCACATCTGTATAAGTCTCAAGTAAGGTTTTTACAAGTTCAGAATCCTTTGGAACATAATGAGGCGGATTCAGCGGTGAATCATTTGGCTCAAAGCCGGCATCTGAAAGCGTCTTTTGAACAACATTCTTTGTATTTTCCTCTGTTGCACTGTTGCATGCACGACAGTCAAAGGTTCCTCTCATCTTTGTATCATTTAATTCAAACAAATCAAGTGTCAGAGTTGTCTTTCCTGAAATTTCATCCTCAAGGTTCACACCAAGTCCTCCTCCGCAGTAATCACCGTGTGGGAACAAAGCAGTTACATTGTGAAGCAATGTCTTTGTCTTGCTTTCTGCAAGCGGTAGGGATGAAAGCAGCTTAAGAAGTGCAGTCAATGCATTGTTTCCATCCATTGGACTTGCCGCATGTGCAGATACACCATCTGCATGAATCATAAGAGCACCATCTTCAGCCAAAGAAACAGTAAACTTCACACCTGTCTCATCTTCAGCTTCTTTTACATATTTATTCATCTCATCTGCTGTCATTCCTTCAACAACGGCATCTGCCTTTGCTGGAACAACATTTACCTTAATTCCACTGACAGCACTTCTTACTCTAGGAAGACCTTCCTCTAGTGAAACTTCTGCTGTAAATGTAGTGTGAAGGCTTCCCTTCTCTAAAAATACAAGCGGAAAATCAGCATCCGGTGAAATTGTCATCGGTGCATGAGTATTCTTTCCAAAATAGTAGGCAATATCAGAACTTCCACACTCTTCATCAGATCCTAAAATCAAACGAACATCCTTATCTAACTCAAATCCAAGGTCACGCACTGCCTTCATTGCATAGAGTGCCGCAACAGCTGGTCCCTTATCGTCAGATGTTCCGCGTCCGTACATCTTTCCATCCTCAACTATAGGCTCAAACGGTGTTGTCTTTGTCCATCCGTCTCCGCCTGGAACAACATCAAGATGTGCCAGAATATCAAGTCCAAGCTCCTTTCCATTGATTACTGTGTCAATCGCATAATTATCCCAGTTTTTTCCTAAAAAGCCGTGCTTCTCAAAAAGAGATAATCCTGCATGAAGTGCCTCTGCTGCACCCTCACCATATGGCTTTCCCGGCAGCGCCTCTGCACGAGCACTGTCTACTTTGATCAATGTCTTAATGTCTTCAACCATCTCGTCGCGATGTACGCTAAGATACTCATGAATCTTTTCCTGTACTGTCATAATCTTTCACCTTTCTATATTTGCTATTAGTAGCGTTATGCTACTATGATACCCCTAGCCGCGCAAAATTGCAATGCTATTTTGCATAGCTAGAAATAGTTTCAAAAAAGCAAAAAAAACACTTGCAAACGTTTTATAACCTGCTATAATGTGCTAGAAAAACGTCAAAATCAACTTTAAAAAAGGAGCATAAGAAGTATGGCAAAAAATGCAACAAGGGAGATGACATCTGGAAGCCCGCTCAAATTAATTTTAAGCTTTGCAGTTCCGCTGCTGCTTGGCATGCTGTTTCAGCAATTCTACAGTATGGTTGATACTATTATTGTAGGAAAAAGTTTGGGCGTTGATCAGTTGGCCGGTGTCGGATCGACAGGAGCAATCAACTTTATGATAATTGGATTTTGCAACGGTGTCTGCAGCGGATTTGCTATCCCAATAGCACAAAGCTTTGGCGCAAAGGACTACAAGCGACTGCGAAAATTTGTCGCAAACGCAGCCTGGCTGTCCATCGCATTCGCAGCTGTTATGACAGTTGTCGTCTGTATACTATGTAGACAAATTCTTTCCTGGATGGATACACCAGAAAATATTTTCGAATATGCTTATAGCTACATATTTATCATTTTCCTTGGAATACCTGCCACATATCTTTATAACTTGCTGTCAGGTATTATACGTTCTCTCGGAGACAGCCGCACACCAGTTATATTTCTGGTTATCTCAGCCATGTTAAATATTCTTTTTGACCTGCTGGCAATTCTTGTTCTACATATGGGAGTGGCAGGCGCTGCATGGGCTACTGTTCTTTCCCAGCTGATTTCCGGTATTTTATGCTTCTTATATATGAGAAAGCAGTATGATATTCTCAAATTTGAAAAGGATGAGATGAAATTTGAGGGGCGTCAGGCGATCATACTTTGCAACATGGGCATTCCAATGGGTCTGCAGTACTCCATTACAGCAATCGGAAGTGTTATCTTACAGACTGCAGTAAACTCACTTGGTTCTCAGGCCGTAGCCGCAGTTACAGCTGCCGGCCGTATATCTGGCTTTAGCTGCTGCCCGTTTGATGCACTTGGCTCCACAATGGCAACATATGCCGGTCAAAATGTCGGCGCCGGGAAGCTTGATCGTGTTGGAAAAGGCTTGAAATCCGCAAGCTTCATAGGCGGCATCTATGCCATTCTTGCTTTCTTTGTATTATCATTATTTGGAAGACAAATTGCACTTCTGTTTGTATCGGCAGATGAAATTGCCATTCTTGATCATGTTAAGCAGTTTTTAGTTTTCAACACGGCTTTCTATATTCCGCTTTGTCTCGTCAATACCGTGAGATTTTGCATACAGGGAATGGGCTATTCCCGATTGGCAATTTTAGCAGGTGTCTGTGAGATGGTTGGACGAATTATTGCCAGTCTTGTTCTTGTACCGCTCATTGGCTTTGTTGGCATATGTCTTGCCAGTCCAATTGCATGGATCATGGCAGATCTGTTTCTCGTTCCAGCATACTGTCATACAATAAATCGAATGAAAAAAATATTAGCTTCTTAAATTTAAAGCAGCTAATCAAAAAATACCCCTCGACAGGCTGCTTATGTGTGCAGACTGATCGAAGGGTATTTTTTATTAACGTACTGCCTTAAGCAGTGCATTTAGCAAAAAATTATTATTATAAAGAAATGTCAGCAGTGTACTCTGTGTAATCATTGAAAGTGCCTCGCGTCCCCAATCTTGTGCTGCAAACGCCGTCACAACAATTCCGCCGATCCATATTATAATCAACGCAGTACAAAGCCCGCAAATGGCACCTGCAATACAGTCAATCTGATGCAAAACAGGCAGTCTCACAATTCCTGCTAAAACCATTGTTACAATACGAAGCAAAATCCATACAACAACAAAACTGATAATACAGCAAACAGCCTCAAATGCCAAATCTGTGAGCCATCCCGTAATATAGGCTGCTATATTTTGAATGCCACGCTGCTCATAAACTGCCTTGCTGTTGCTTTGCTCTAAAGATTTTGTCAGAACATCCGGCAGATTCAGACTATCAATGACCTTATCTGTCAGCTGCGCCTGTCCTGCCTGAATCTCTTGTGTCTTTTCTTCCACAAATGAGCTAACACTAGTCTCTATTGCTGCATAAATCCCTGTCTGGTCTTTCACAAAATCAGACACAGGCTCGCGAACAAACAGCATGATTACCAAGCTTACAAAAAAGGACGCAAATGAAAGAACTGTTTTTACAAGTCCTCTTTTCGCACCAGCCAGTGTCGCAAGTACAATCAATACGATTACCGCTATCACAAGCCAATTCATAGAATCACACCTTTCTTTTTTCAGCCAACTTCAAAATCCTTATCACGCAAAATCAGGCAGCCTCTCTTGTCATATTTGCTCTGGAAGAGCTTGCGCATAGATTTTTTCTCGGCCTTCTCAATTGCATTATTTACAATCATCTCAACAATACGCTTTTTATTGCGCTCCTGATTACCTGCAATTACCTTTAAGCGCTCCATCAGTGCCAGCTCACCTGATTTATCAAACACACTGTCCTCTCTATCTGCATATCCTCTTGCATACTCAAGAAGCTCAGTAACAGAATATGTCTCACGGACAAATTGAGCCGTAACTACCTGTGCAAGCTGTGGGTAATCAATAAGCAGATGACGAATTGAGGCCGGTGTATCGATGAATACAACAAGTAAGCTTCTGTCAGTTGGATCAATGATCTTACAAAATTCATTGATGACACGCTCATTCATGTCTGCCGCATCTTCAATCAGAATTGTCTTTCCAAGCAGCTTGTCAATTGACTTAACAAGTCCCTTCTGATTCAGCTTCTGACCTGTAATTTTCACAACAGATCTCGGAACTGCACGTGAAGAGCGTTCTGCCAGTTCCTCTAAATATTCAAGTGCCAGTTCAATATCATCCTCATCTGGCATCGCCTGAATAGCAAAATGCCATACACGTGACATATCCTCCGGATTGACAATTGGAAGTCCGCTGTTTGCTGTCATATCTGGTTGACGACTCTCAGCAGATTCTTCCTGAGGTTCTTCCTCTTCTGGTTCTTCCTCAAATTCTTCTTGAGGTTCTTCCTCTTCTGGTTCTTCCTCAAATTCTTCCTGAGGCTCTTCCTCTTCTGGCTCTTCCTGAATTTCTTCTTGAATCTCCTCCTGAGTCTCTGCTTCTTCTGGATCTTTTTTAGATTCTTCTTGAATCTCTTCATGAGGCCCCGCTTCTTCTGGCTCTTTCTCAAGTTCTTCCTGAACTACTTCCTGAGGCTCTTCTTCCTCTAGCTCTTTTTCAGATTCTTCTTGAACTTCTTCCTCTGGCTCTACTTCCACCGTTTCTGCCACTGGTGCTGCCCACTCAGAAATCTGCGGTTCTTCTTCTGGCTTATATGCTTCAAACCAAACAGCCTCATCAGCGTTTTCACTATCTGAGATTTTCTCTGAAGTTTCGGTGTTTGCTGTTTCAACGTCTGAGGTTTCGTTTTCTGAAGTCTCGTCATCTAAAACTTCACTTTCTGTAGTTTCGTCCTCTGAAATTTCATCATGCATATAGGAAATATCCTCAGGCACCTGCAGTTTTTCTTTCTCTTCAACATCCGAAGGAATTTCAGAAACCAGCTCCAAATCCTTCTCCCCGGCAAGCTGCTGCACCTGCTGTACCTGCTTTGCCAACTCATCCTGCAGCTCGTTCTGGGCATCCTCCTGCTTTGCACGCTGAATTACTGCCATAATTTCGTTCATGTCACTCGTAACAACACTTTGTCTGGCATGTTCTAATCTTTGTTCCTTCTTTAAGCGTTCTACTGCCTCAAGCTCCTCTTCACGCTGCTTACGAAGCTTTTCTTCACGCTCTAGCAAAGCCTTCTGCTCATCCTCTCGCGCTTTAGCCTCCTTTTTAGCTGCCTCCTGCTCTGCCTGATATGCCTTTTCCTGCTCTTCCTGCCACTTTGAAATTTTTTCCTGTGCGGCAGCTTTTTTAGCCAACTCTGCCTGTGATTCTTTCTTTTCCTGCTCTTCTTGCTTTTTCTGAAGCTTTTCGTTTTCTTCCTGTGCCTTTTTGTCTGCAAACTTCTGAACCTTTTCCTTTTGCGCCGGTGTTAACGGTGCAAACTGACTCTTAAGAGAAAGTGCCTTTTCCACATATTTTCCAAGGCCAAACCAAAGAATAATATCATCACACAGTTGGATACACTTATCCTTCTCATTATTCATCGCATATAAAACAGCCAGCTCATAAGCCCATTTCTCATCAAAATCTTCTCTCTTGTAAGCCTCAAGAATTTTGATTTTTTCATCAAGAGTTGCCTTCTGATAACGTGCCATCTTATATAAAAGAATATATCTTCCCTGATCATTTGGCGCTATGCGACAAAATTCCTCGAAGTAATTTTTCGCATCATCATAACTGTCTGCCTTCAATGCAAGCTCCGTTAGACGATACACGATACGGCGTCCCATCGCTGCATACTCATATGCCTGCTGCAAAATATCGATTGCCTTTTCATACTCTCCTACTGCCGTATAGACATCGGCTGCCAGTGTCAGCATTTTTACGTCGCGGATTTTTGTCCAGTCGATCGTATCGCACAGCTTTGCAGCCTCGCCATACTCTTTTCTGGCTGCAACCTGTCTGATATGCTCTGTTTTTAACTGATATTCGTATTTATCCATTTTGTCACCATTTCCTGCAACTATAATTCCACACGTCCATCAAGTGCACGTGTTAATGTCACTTCATCTATATATTCCAAATCACCGCCTACCGGCACACCACTTGCAATGCGTGTTACCTTAATGCCAGCTGGCTTGATTAATTTGCTTATATACATCGCTGTTGCTTCTCCTTCCAGACTGGAATTTGTCGCAATAATCACCTCTCGCACATCTTCGCGCTGCAGGCGCACCAGCAATTCCTTTATTTTAATGTCTCCCGGTCCTATTCCAAGCATAGGAGAAATTGCCCCGTGAAGAACATGATACACACCATCAAATTTTCCTGTTTTCTCATAAGCTGCCAGATCTCTGGAAGTTTCCACCACCATAATCACTGACTTGTCTCTCTTTGCACTGCCACAGATCGGACATAGCTCCTGATCTGTCAGTGTAAAGCATTCCTTGCAGTAGCGGATATTGCTGCGCGCATTCACCATCGACTGCGCCAGCTGCTCCACCTGCTCTTTTGGCATATTAATAATATGAAATGCCAGACGCTGAGCTGATTTTACTCCAATCCCAGGCAGTCTGGACAATTCTTCAATCAATTGATTTACTGTTTTGCTGTAAAAATCCATCAGAACGGAAAGCCTCCGCCAAGACCACCAAGGCTGCCGCCTAAACCACCTGCTAATTTGCCCATTGACTGAGAAGAAGCCTCATCAACCTGACGCATAGCCTCATTTACAGCTGCTACGATCAGATCCTGCAATGTCTCGATATCATCTGGATCAACAGCTTCTTCTGCCAACTCAACATTTGTTACTTCTCTTTTGCCAGAAACAGTAACCTTAACAACACCGCCGCCTACACTTGCAGTAAATTCCTTTTCCTCAAGCTCCTTCTGCTGCTCCTCCATCTGGCGCTGCATTCTCTGTGCCTGCTTCATTAAATTGTTCATATTGCCCGGCATACCGCCTGGGAATCCACCTCTTTTTGCCATGTCTTTACTTTTCCTTTCAACTATAAATTTAATTATTCATCTTCAACACCAATTTCCATATTGATTCCCTCAATATGGCTGCCTCTTGTGATGCGCGGCATCGCCTCACCTGCCTCAAGAAGCTTCGCAGTAATTGAAAATTCCTTCTGATACTGCTTATTTAACATCTGCCGAAGCTCTTCCATACGTTCCTGTCGAAGCATCAGCTCATAGTTAAATTTGTTTGTGAATACAATGCACAATCCTTTTGCTTTATCATAGCTTATATTTGTTCCCATCAAAATCGAATTCATAAATCCCGACTGCATGTGAGAAAGCTTCTTCCACTCACTGCTTATCTTTTGATAGTCCTCATATTCAGCCTCACTTAATTCAACAGTCTGCGCTGCTTTTTGCATAACAGGCTGCTTTGCATCGCCCTCAAAATAAGAATCAAAAATGCTTCCAGACTGCTGTGGTTCTGTATTATTAACAAAACTGCCAGAAGCAATTTTCTCCTCAATTTGATCCAGTCTCACACGAAGACTATCTATATCGTCCTCCATCTGCGGCTGCATCATCTTAATAATTGCCATCTCAATAAGTACTCGTTTTGAGACAGCAAATTTGAGCTGATTTGAAAGCTCTGAACATATCCTGATATTTCTCATCAGCACACTAAGCGCCACCATCTTTGATTCTTCTCGAAGCGCCTCATAATTTTCTTTTGTCATCTCAAGTGCCTGCGCACTCTGGTCTGCTGTCTGCACCAGCATAAGATTTCGCAGATACCAGATAAAGTCTGTGACAAATTGGCTAAGATCGCGTCCCTGTGAACTGATTTCATCCATCAGCTGCACGCATCCCGGCACATCACATCGTATAATCAGGCGAAGCAACTTAGAAAATACCTGTGTATCTACTGCACCGAGTACATCTAGCACCCTCTCATACGTCAGCCTCTGACCATAATAAAATGAAATACATTGTTCCAAAAGACTTAATGCATCTCGCATCGCTCCATCAGCTGCTTTTGCTACGTAGCGAACTGCATCCTCATCTGCCTCGACACCTTCTGCCTTAAGCAGATTGGAAACCTGATCTGCTATTACATTATTTCCAATTCGCCTGAAATCATATCGCTGACATCTCGACAAAACCGTGATAGGTATTTTATTTACTTCTGTCGTTGCTAAAATAAAAATCACATATGCCGGCGGCTCCTCAAGCGTTTTTAAAAGCGCATTAAAAGCCCCCGCCGACAGCATATGCACCTCATCTATGATATAGACGCGATATTTTCCTTCTGTCGGCGAGTACTGAACCTGATCACGAATCTCTCTGATATTATCGACACCGTTGTTTGATGCCGCATCAATTTCAGCCACATTTACCGAACGTCCCTCAAGGATCGACCGGCACACCGCACATTCATTGCACGGGCTTCCATCCACAGGATGCTCACAGTTGACGGCACGCGCCATGATCTTTGCAATCGTGGTTTTTCCTGTTCCTCTCGTGCCGCAGAACAGATAAGCATGACCTACGCGGTCTGAAATAATCTGATTTTTTAAAGTCCGTACAATGTGCTCCTGCCCTCTTACATCTTCAAATCGGGCAGGACGCCATTTGCGGTATAATGCTGTATATGCCATTTACAATTAATCTCCAAATGAAATTCCCATGAGCTTTGCTTCCTGAACCATCTCATCATCCGGCTGGATCATTTTAAGCTTTCCTGCAACATCTGCTAACGGAATCTTTGCGATATGATTGTTCTTCATACCTACCAGGTAGCCAAACTCTCCGTCTAAGATCATCTTGCCTGCTGCTGCGCCAAGTCTTGTTGAAAGGACACGGTCATAAGGGCACGGACTTCCACCTCTTTGCATATGACCTGGAACTGCTACACGCACCTCCTGTCCAGTCAGCTCAGAAATCTTTGCACCAATCTCGTAAGAGATAGATGGATACTGACGCGTTGCAATATATTTCTTATATTCTTTCTTTGAAAGTGCAGCCTGCTCCTTGGAGATTGCACCCTCAGCAACAGCAATGATTGAGAAACGCTTTCCTTCCTTAGCACGCTTATTTACAGCTGCTGCCACCTTATTGATATCATACGGAATCTCTGGAACAAGAATGATATCTGCTCCGCCTGCAATACCTGCATGAAGCGTAAGCCATCCTACCTTATGACCCATTATCTCCACGATAAAAACACGTCCGTGTGAAGCTGCAGTTGTATGGATACAGTCAATAGTCTGTGTAGCCAGATTGATAGCACTCTGAAAACCAAAGGTAACATCAGTTCCCCACAGATCGTTGTCAATTGTTTTTGGAAGTCCGATGACGTTAAGTCCTTCCTGACGAAGAAGATTTGTCGTCTTCTGGCTGCCATTTCCGCCTAATACTACGAGACAGTCAAGCTTTAGCTTCTTGTAGGTATTCTTCATTGCCTCTACCTTATCAAGACCATTCTCATCCGGGACACGCATCAGCTTAAATGGCTGTCTGCTCGTACCCAAAATCGTACCGCCATTTGTCAGAATTCCTGAAAAGTCCTTTGATTTCATAATACGGTAATCCTCATAGATCAGTCCGCGATAACCTTCGATGAAACCAATGATTTCAACATCCTTTCTCTGATTATATAGCGTCTTTGCAACACCTCTCATGGTTGCATTCAAGCTCTGACAATCTCCGCCGCTGGTTAACATTCCAACTCTCATCGTATCTTCCTCCTTATAATTTAGGATTTCAGCTATATCAATGGCAAAACTAACCCATCGTAGTTTTTATTATACAAAAAAAGAGCTGTCGATGCAACAGACAACTCCTAAAAAACTCTTTTTCTTTTGATATATCATTTTTTGCGCATCCCGGCTTCGAATGCCACCCCCAGACGTTACCTCTGCAGCCTGCTCGGCTCAGGCACCCTCACGGCACACAAGAGATTCTGCTTAATGCTGCTTCGTTCCCGACCTGACATGGTTCACAGAGTCTTGTTGCGTAAGACCCAAACTTCAACGCCACTTACAAAGGGCAGCTCCACAAGTGAAACACCCTCAGCCGGGATATGACCCCTACTATAGCGGATTGAAGGTACAAGGCACCGCTACCGCCCCGGCTGCGCATCCATAATTGTATCGGATATTTCTTCGTTTGTCAAGGGGCGTTTCTTCTTTTTTACCCTGATACGTTTAAAAAACTCTGACAATATCTGCGAGCATTCCTGTTCCAAAACACCCTTTGTGATCGGAATCTGATGATTAAACTGCTGCATATCAAGCAAATTTATAATGGAACCAGCACACCCTGCCTTTGCATTCATTGCACCTATAACCACACGATCAAGACGTGCCTGCACGGCTGCTCCGGCACACATCTGGCATGGCTCAAGCGTCACGTACATCGTACATCCCTCCAAACGCCAGTCACCTAGCTTTTTCGATGCTTTTTTCATAGCTGCAAGCTCTGCATGGCCAAGCACTGAGCTTTCTATATTTCTTCTGTTATAGCCTCTGGCAATGACTTTTCCATCACAAACGATAACACAGCCAATTGGAACTTCATCAATAGCTGCTGCCTTTTTGGCCTGTGTAAGTGCCTGACGCATAAATTTTCGGTCTTCCTTTTCTCTAAGCCTTGCCTGTTCTTCCAAAAGCTGCTCGTTCTCTGTTGCCATTGTTTTCCCTTTCTTCTGTTTTTGATGTGTTTTTAACCAAATGCAGGATTCACCGTTTTTTGTTGATCTGCAGCTGTCATCTTTGCTTCCTTTTTTTCACCCTGATCATCTGCCGGAAATACAATCGGCACACACCAGTAGCCAAAGTCTCCTGCTGACGCTTTTTTTGATTTAACGGAGCGAAAACAATAAAAGCCAAACATCTGCGCCATCAGTTCCTCACTCTTTTCATAATTGCCAGGCACCCAAAGCTCATAACGTCCTTGTGTCACTTTTGCAAATACAATATAGCGGTACTTCACAAAACTGTACATCAAAAATCCATTATTGCTTAACATCCAATTTGGACGAGGAAGACGGCCAATATCTGCTGGCATTACCTTTAAACAAACTACTGTATCACCCGGAAGCGTCTCAATATGCTGATACGCTGTACTTAACTGTGCCCAAACAGCATCTGCCTTGTCTTGTCCCTGTTCTATTTTGTTTGTTTCTTTGCTATCAGTCTCACAGCAAACTTCCATCGTTTGAAGTTCTTCCTGAGGCTGATTTTCCAAAACCTGTTCATCTTCAGACTGTGCTGTTTGTTTTGCTCGATCCTTATCAAACAGTGAGAGTCCAAAATACTGGTCATCCCAGACAGTTGCATAAGCGTTTGAAAACGGCTTCTGTCTGCCTGCTACAATTCCGCTAAGCTGCTCAAATTTAATCTTGCTTCCTGCAAGATAAACGCCGTTATTGATGTACTGGAGCTGTCCTTTTCCATTTTTTACAACCATACGGCCAAGCGGCACACAATCGCAGCCATCCTTTGTATGATAGAAGCCAAATACATGCAAAATTTCAGCCTGCTCATTATTTTTTACAGACAGGAAAATACGCTGTACATCTCCTCTGATTTCTATCTTTGCAAACCCGCAGTTTTCCTTTTTTTGATCACCCTCATACTCAAAAAGATATGAGAGGAAGCGCTGATACTGTGCCATATTGATACCTTCCTTTCCTTATATGTATTCTAAATAAGTACATATGAAAGAAAGGCATCATTTAGAACAATTTAATTCGCGCTTTTTGACAATGCATCAGAAAGTGCTGCAAACTGCTCAAGTGTCAGCGTTTCTCCACGCACGTTTGCTGCTAAACCAATGCTTTCAAGCACAGCTGCAAGCTCTTCCTTTGATTTGTTTAAACCGCCTACGTTATATAGGCCATTTACTAGTGTTTTTCTTCTCTGATTAAAGGATGCTCGTATAATGTCAAACATCAGCTTTTCATTTTTTACTGCCACTGGTTTTTTATGACTTGTCAGACGGATAACAGCACTTCCGACATTTGGTCTTGGCATAAAACAGTTTGGCGGAACATTTGCCACGATATATGGTTCTGCATAAAACTGTACAGCAAGAGACAATGCACCATAATCCTTTCCGCCAGGAAGTGCCTGCATACGCTGTGCGACCTCCTTTTGTACCATAACAGTCACACTCTCCATAGGTACATGACTCTCAAATAATCCCATTAAAATTGGTGTAGTAATATAATACGGAAGATTTGCAACTACCTTGATGCGTTTTCCCTCACACTTTTCTTCCACGAGCTTGTTAATATCAAGCTTAAGAACATCATTATGAATAACCGTAACATTATCATATGCAGACAGCGTGTCCTGTAAAATCGGAATCAGATTGTCATCGATTTCAACTGCAAATACATGTTTTGCAGATTCGCACAGATATTGGGTCAGTGTTCCAATTCCCGGTCCAATCTCAAGTACATAATCCTCTGGTGTGATCTCTGCTGCACGCACAATCTTATCAAGCACATGCGTATCAATCAGAAAGTTCTGACCAAATTTCTTTGCAAAATGAAACTGGTATTTCTGTAATACCTCTATTGTATTCTTTGGATTTCCTAATTCAGCCACAGTTTTCCTCCAATCGGTACAATCTTTTGGCATTTGCAAGCGTTGTCGTAATAACAGTTTCCTCAGACACCTGCTTGATCTGTGCCAGTTGCTTTACTACTTCTTTTAAATACATTGAATTATTACGTTTTCCGCGATACGGCACAGGTGCCAGATATGGACTGTCTGTCTCAAGTACAATCGAAGAAAGCGGAATTTCTGATGCCACCTCTTTAATTACCCTGGCATTTTTAAAGGTAAGCACGCCTCCTATTCCAATGAAAAATCCCATTGAAATATACTCCTTTGCCATAGGCGCTGCATAAGAATAGCAATGAATTACGCCAGTATTTCCTGCCTTAGCAGCCTCCCTCATTATATCCATAGTGTCCTTTGCTGCTTCTCTGCTGTGTATAATAACCGGCAGATCAACCTCTCTTGCAAGTGCAAGCTGGCGTTCAAACCATTTCTTCTGAACTTCTCTCGGTGAGTTGTCCCAATAATAATCAAGTCCGATCTCACCAATTGCCACTACCTTTTTTTCCTGTGCAAGGCTTCGCAGCGTTTCAATATCTTCCTCTGTCATATCAGCTGTGCTGTCTGGATGAACACCAACGGCAGCATATATCTGCGGCCACTTTTTTGAAAGTGCAACCGCACTTTTTGAGGATTTCACGGACGCACCAACGTCCGTGATACAACAAATGCCGGAGGAGAAAATCTCCCCCAGCAATGTATCGCGATCCTCATCAAATGCATCATCATCATAATGCGCATGAGTATCAAAAATCATTCTATATTCCTCTCTGTTACAATCCGAAAAATTTATTCGATTGTCTCTGCAATCTCTGCTGCTGGTGCTTCCTGCACATCAGCTGCTGGTGTATCTGGCTGAGCCGGTGTATCTGGCTGAGCCGGTGTATCTGGCTGAGCTGGTGTATCTGGCTGAGCCGGTGTATCTGGCTGAGCTGGTGTATCTGGCTGGGCCGGTGTATCTGGCTGAGCCGGTGTATCTGGCTCTGTCGGCACTGTATCTGGCTGCGCTGGTGTATCTGGCTCTGTTGGCTGCGTTGGTGCCGGCTTTGGCTGTGTCGGCTGCGTCGGTGCCGGTGACGTAGATGGCTGTGTTTGTACTGCTGTTGTAGTTGTCGTTGTCTCCTCTGCAGTAGTTGCCTTTGTTTTTTCCTCAGTTGTCTTTTCTTCTGTTGTTTCTGCCTCAGTACTTGTTTCTGCCTCAGAAGAAGTTTCCTCTTTTGTACTTGTCTCTTCCTCTGTAGAAGTCTCTTCCTCTGTTGTCTCCTGCGCAGTGCTTGTCTGCTCCTCAGTTGTCTGAACAATTGTCTGTGGAAGCTTCTTTTTATCCTGCTTTGTTGCAGTAAGCATCTTTGCTGTCGCAATGCCCACAACCACAATACCAGCAAGACAAATTAAAATCATTCCTCCAAGGATTTTATTTGCAATCGACTTTTTCTTTACCGGCTTCTCATCTGATTGGTCTGAAAAATAAGCTTCATTATTTTCATTATCATACGGACCACTTTCCGCCTCATATCCATCATCATACTGTTCTTCCTCGTAAGAACCATCATCGTACTCATCATCCTGATAAGTATCATCATACTGTTCCTCCTCGTAAGAACCATCATCCTGATAATCACTATCATCGTACTCATCTGATGACAGCTCATCATACTCCTGTAAATCTCTGCGCTTAAAAACAGTGCCTACGCTAGTAGCCACCAGACTCTTGCCACAAATCGGGCATACTCTGGTTCCTTCCTCAAGCTTCGCACCACATTTTGGACATATCATCCTCTGATTCCTTTCTGATTATCCTTATTTTGTAATTTCTGCAAATTCATCAGCTTTTCACTGTTCCAGCTGATTTAATGCATTCTCCACGCGTGCATAGCATGCCTGCACACCTGGCCACATAACCTTTGCCTGCTCCATATCACCCGCTCTTAAAGCCTCTGTGATATCATAGCTTACTTCAAACAACGACTTAAAACCCAGGTTTGCACAAATTCCTTTAAGTGTATGTGCCGCACGAAATGCAGTCTCAACGTCACCTGCATCCATCGCCTGTGTTAACTGACTCATGCTTGGATCCTTCTTAAACATTAATGCAAATTTTTGTATTCTTGCTTCGTTCATGAGGCGCTTGAGAACGTCTTCATAATCTCCACCCATCGCCTCATAGCACTCTTTTATTGTCATGCTCTCTCCAATCTATTTATGTAACTATAGTTTCCATTTTCATTTTGTATTCTACTCTATCATTTATAAAATTTCAACATGTTTTCGTTGCTTCCTACAAATAATTAAGTTTCAACAATTTTACTTGGATTATCTCTCATAATACGACTTGTGTAAAGTCGCCCCATATGCTTCTTCAAATATTCACAGCACTCCTCCATATGAGAGGCACGTCCCCTCAAATTGTGGGCATCGCTTGCAACATAATGAAGCATATCCTCCTGCATTAGCTTTTTACAAAAACGCTGTGCACCAAGTCCATTTCTTCCAATCACAGCATCTGCATTGACCTGCATCTCGCACCCCATTTCGATAAGATCTGCGATAAAATCAAAATCTTTTCTCAGCGCACGATAACGCTCAATATGGGCAATAATCGGATAATAACCTGCTGTCAAAAGAGCATCAGCTCGTTCTTTTATAAACGCTCTTGTACTGCTACTTGAAAACTCCGTAAGCACATAGCGTGAATTTGCAAGTGTTGGACGAAGATCTCTATCTAATGTCTCTACCATCTCCATATTGGCATGAAATTCACAGCCCAAATACAGACGGATATTCTTATTTCTTGTTTCATCAACAAGCGCATCATACGCGTTCCAAATATCCTCCATGTCAGGTTCAAACATTTCTTTTCTAAAATGCGGTGTCAGAATAATTGTCTCAACACCAGCGTCTATTTCCTTTTCAATCATTGAAAGGGCCATGTCCATATCCTTCGCTCCATCGTCCACCCCCGGCAGAATATGGCAGTGAATATCGTACAAATCTCTCATAAATCACTTTCCTTATCTATTGCTTTCCCTTACATTTCAACGTTATTCTAGCATTTGTTAAGTGCCCTTGTCAACCGCTGAAAATTAGAAGAAATCATTCTTATAAAAGGGTCGGAATAAGGTGATAAATGTGCCAAAAGTGATTGTTTTTTACACATGACTTTTGTATAATAATGCTGCAATTTGAGACTGGCAAAAATCGGCAGGCCAAATAATAAAAATAAATGAATGGAGGTTTCATTATGTTAGTAAACACAAAAGCAAGAGTCGGTGTATTTTCTATCGCATTAGGCGCATACCTTCCGCAGTTCCCATCATTAGTACCGGAGTTCGAGTCACAGTATGCAGCATTCAAAAAAACTCTTCCAGATACCGTAGAGGTTATTGACGGCGGAATGGTTACCACAAAGGAGCAGGCTATGGAAGCCGGAGATAAGTTCCGTGCAGCAGATGTTGATCTGGTATTTCTCCAGATGCTGACCTACGCTACCTCCTACAACATGCTTCCGGCAATCCGTGATCTTGATGTTCCGGTTGTTTTAGTAAATGTTCAGAAGTTAAAGGCATTAGATTATGAGCATACCGATATCGCATCCTGGCTCGGTGAAGGCTATGCATGCGGCGCTGTAGGTGAGGCAGTTGCAGACCTTGAAAGAGCTGGAAAACGACATGCTGTTATCACTGGTGTTGTTGAAGGCGGTGATCCTGGTGTTCAGGCAGAAATCGAAGACTGGTGTAAAGCAGCTCAGGTAAGAAGAAGATTCCGTGACACAAATATTGCACAGATTGGAAGACCATATCCTGGTATGATGGATCTTTACATTGATGAGACAAATCTGTATAACAGAATGTTCTTATACACAAAGCAGTTTGACTGGGAAAAAATGTGGGCTATCGCAGACGATATTACTGATGAGGATGCGATCCGCGCAAAGGCTCAGGATATTCTGGATACCTTCGAGATTGAGGGCGGCGGCACCATTGAGAAGGTTTGGGATATGGCAAAATATGTTGTTGCTTTCGAGAAGTGGGTTAAGGATGAGCACCTTGGACTGATTGCATCTCACTATGACGGATTTGCAAAGGGAAAGGCCGGTGTTCTTGACAGTATGCTTATTCCTGCATTCTCTATGTTAATCAAGCAGGGAACTGCATGTGCCGTAGAGGGTGACATGAAGGTTGCCATGGCAATGAGTATCTTAAAAACAATTTCTGGAACAGGACAGCTTTCTGAAATGTACTCCATCGACTTTAACGATGACATCTGTATCATTGGTCACTCTGGAAGCGGCGATGCTGATATCTCTGCAAAGAAGCCAACCATGAAGATCGTTAAGGTATTCCACGGAAAGACAGGCGGCGGCTATCTGACACAGTTCTATCCACATACTGGTCCTGTTACCTACCTGGCAATCACACAAGATGCTGATGGTCACTTCAAGTTTGTTGTAGCAGAAGGTGTAAATGAGGACGGACCGATCCTTTCCTTTGGTGATACTAACATGAGAACACGCTTCACCTGCGGTGCAAGAGAATTTGTAAATCGTTGGAGCGAAGCTGGCCCAACTCATCATATGGCAGCAGCAACTGGAAGACATATTGATACCATCTTGAAGGTAGCAAAGATCTTAAATGTTCCTGTTGAAATTGTAACTAGATAATTACAATTCAAAAATTTACACTTGCATTTTTTGCAATACAAGAATATAATGAAACCCGTAACGGGGAGCTTGCCGTTTTGCAGGCTGAGAGTAGACGAAACGCGTCTTGACCCATAACCTGATTTGGATAATGCCAACGTAGGGATATACTATACGTGTTTTTCTTGTACAAAAAAAAACATGCGGATATGTCTTTTACAGGCATATCCGCATTTTTGGTATAGTGGAATTTTTTCTGCTATTCCTTATAAAAAGGAGCGAGAATATGCTGAAAGAATGTTTCGACAACGTAAGAAAATCAGTACCGCTTGTACACAACATCACAAACTATGTGACTGTCAATGATGTAGCCAATATCATTTTGGCATGCGGTGCAAGCCCAATCATGTCCGATGAACCAGATGATGTTACGGACATTACCTCCATATGCAGCAGCTTAAACATCAACATTGGCACGCTGCATAAATCCAGCATTGAAGCAATGTATCTAGCTGGAAAAAGAGCAAACGAACTTGGTCATCCTATCCTTTTAGATCCAGTAGGTGCCGGTGCTTCCGCACTTCGCACAAATACTGCCGTTGATCTTATGGAACAATTGCAGCTGACTGTAATCCGCGGAAACATCTCCGAAATCAAGACACTTGCCAATGGAAATGGCACAACAAAGGGTGTTGACGCTGATGTTACTGATAAAGTCACAGATGATACCTTGGATGAGGCTATTCTGTTTGTTAAAAAATTCGCTGCGCAAAGCAAAGCAATTATCGCTGTTACCGGTGCTATTGATCTTGTCAGCGATGGTACACGCTGCTACGTGATTAGAAATGGCCGTCCAGAGATGGGACAGATTACTGGAACTGGCTGTCAGCTTTCTGGTCTTATGACCGCCTTTGTCGCTGCTAATCCATCTAATCAGCTTGACGCCGCTGCTGCTGCTGTCTGCGCAATGGGTCTTGCAGGTGAGATCGGCTACAGCCACATGAAAGACGGCGATGGCAACTCAACTTACAGAAACCGCATTATTGATGCTATTTACAACATGGACGGTGATTCATTAGAGAAGGGAGCTAAATATGAAGTGCGCTGATAAAGACCTTCTTTTATATGCTGTCACTGATCGCTACTGGCTTGGCGAGCGAACTCTTCACGATGTCGTTAAGGAAAGTCTTGACGGCGGCGTTACATTTGTACAGCTTCGCGAAAAGCATTTAGACCAGGCTCATTTTCTTGAGGAAGCAAAAGATTTAAAGATGCTTTGCAAAGCATACAATGTTCCTTTTGTGATTAATGACAACGTTGATATAGCACTTGAAATGGATGCTGACGGCGTGCATGTCGGACAAAGCGATATGGAAGCTGGCGATGTGCGTGCCAAGCTTGGCCCTGACAAAATTATCGGCGTGTCAGCGCAGACTGTTGAACAGGCAGTTCTGGCAGAAAAACGCGGAGCTGATTATCTTGGTGTTGGCGCTGTTTTTCCTACCAGTTCCAAGGATGATGCAACAGAGGTTTCCTATGAGACATTAAAAGCTATCTGTCAGGCAGTCTCCATTCCCGTCATTGCAATCGGCGGCATTACAAAAGACAATGTGGCAGAATTATCTGGCAGCGGCATCTGCGGAATTGCCGTTATCAGTGCCATTTATAGTCAAAAAAATATAAAGGATGCAGCTGCGAACCTTAAAATGGCAGTTAAAAAAATAATCGATTAACACCATTATGCGGTCTGTTGGGGGCACCACCTCAGATCGCACTACAAAACGTTAATGAAAAGGAGAATTTTATTATGAAAACAGCATTAACGATCGCAGGAAGTGACTCCTGCGGAGGCGCCGGCATTCAGGCAGATATCAAAACAATGATGGCAAATGGCGTATACGCTATGAGCGCCATCACTGCTTTGACTGCACAAAATACAACCGGCGTGACTTCTATTTTAAATGCAGATTCTAAATTTTTAGGAGAAGAGCTTGACGCAGTTTTTACTGACATTTATCCAGATGCTGTAAAAATTGGCATGGTTTCAGAAAGTGATCTGATCCGCATAATTGCATCAAAGCTTCGCCAATACAATGCCAAAAACATTGTTGTAGATCCTGTTATGGTGGCTACAAGCGGCGCAAAGCTTATCAGCGACGATGCCATTGATACGCTAAAGCAGGAATTATTTTCACTTGCTGATGTGCTTACGCCAAATATTCCAGAGGCCGAGGTTCTGACTGGACGAACTATCTCTAATGCCGAGGAAATGATTGATGCAGCAAAGATGATTTCAGAAACATACAACTGCGCAGTATTATGCAAGGGTGGGCACACCATAAATGATGCCAACGATCTTTTATATGTAAACAATACTTATCGCTGGTTTTACGGAAAGCGTATTAAAAATCCTAATACACATGGCACTGGATGCACATTGTCCTCCGCAATCGCATCAAATCTTGCAAAGGGATTTGATCTCGAGACATCTGTATGCCGCGCAAAGGACTATATCTCTGGCGCATTATCTGCAATGCTTGACCTTGGAAAAGGAAGCGGTCCTATGGATCACGGCTTTGCAATCGATAATATTTACACAAAGGAGGCTGACATCTAATTATGGAAAAGAAAACTTCTCTGTTTGAAAATGGTTTAATCTGGTTTGGTGCCGGTGTTTCGATTGCAGAAATTCTGACAGGTACCTACTTCGCTCCTCTTGGCATGGCAAAGGGTCTCGCTGCAATTTTAATTGGTCATGTAATTGGATGTATTTTATTATTTTTATCAGGCGTTATTGGCGGAACACTTAGAAAAAGTGCAATGGAAACAGTAAAAGACAGTTTCGGCATTCATGGTGGTCAGCTATTCGCAATTTTAAATGTACTTCAGCTTGCCGGATGGACTGCAATTATGATTTATGACGGTGCACTGGCTGCACAGGGAATTTTCCAAGCTGGTCAATGGATCTGGTGTCTTTTGATTGGTGTTTTAATTATTGTCTGGATCCTGATTGGAATCACCAATCTTGGAAAATTCAATACAGTCGCAATGGCTGCCCTCTTTATTCTGACACTTATTTTAGCAAAAGTAATTTTCTTTAACGGATCTGCCTCTGTAGTTCAAGATGAAGCAATGTCATTTGGCGCTGCTGTAGAGCTTGCTGTCGCAATGCCTCTTTCATGGCTTCCGCTTATCAGTGACTACACACGCGAAGCAAAACAGCCAGTTAAAGCAACTGCTGTCAGCGCGATTGTATATGGTATCGTAAGCTGCTTTATGTATCTGATCGGTATGGGTGCTTCTATTTTTACTGGTGAGAGCGACATTGCTCAGATTATGGTAAAAGCCGGACTTGGCGCTGCCGGTCTTCTGATTGTTGTATTTTCTACTGTAACAACAACATTTCTTGATGCCTACTCCGCAGGTATTTCAAGTGAATCTATTGTATCTGGAATAAAGGGAAATTATGTAGCTATTGCCATAACTATTATTGGAACTATCGCGGCTATTGTATACCCGATGGATGATATCACTAATTTCCTCTATCTGATCGGATCTGTTTTTGCTCCGATGATCGCTATTCAGATTGCAGACTTCTACATTTTAAAGAAAAAATCTGCTGATAAGCTGTTTCAATGGCGCAATCTGTTTATATGGCTGATTGGTTTTATCCTGTACCGTATTCTTATGCGTATAGATATCGTGTGCGGAAATACACTGCCTGATATGCTGATTACAATCGCACTTTGTCTTATTGCTGCAAAAATAGTAAAAGAAAAAAATTAAAATTTTAGGGAGGCAATTATGAATCGAAATTATAATGCACTCATTTTAAAATCAGTTAAAATCACTGCCGGCGCAATTTTAGCCATTCTTTTTGCCTCCTTTCTAAACTTAAAGTACAGCGCTACAGCTGGCATTATCACAATTTTAAGCATTCAAAATACAAAAAAGGAAACCATACAGACTGCACTTGCAAGAGGCGAAGCCTTTTGCTGTGCACTGTTAGTTTCCTTTTTATGTTATAATTTTTTCGGCTATACAACGGCAGCTTTTGGCATCTATCTATTAATATTCACAACACTTTGCCTCGCAATGAAGTGGTCATCAGCAATCGCCATGGATTCTGTTCTCATTACACATTTTTTAGCTGAAAAAACAATGAATATTCCAATGATTGCAAATGAGATCAGTCTGTTTTTAATCGGTGCTGGAATTGGAGTCATTCTTAATCTTAGTCTTCGTCCAAAGGAAAATGCATGGAAAGATAAAATGGCAGAGGCAGATGAGTCCATTCGTGCCATTATCCAAAGAATGGCAGAACGCATCAGAACACTAGATCGTACAAACTACGATGGTTCCTGCTTTCTTTTGCTTGACAAACAGCTAGGTAACGCAAAAAGCCTTGCACTCACAAACATGGATAATACACTTGGCACACCGTCCTGCGCCGAACTTGACTATGTACAAATGCGCGAATTTCAAAGTCAGGTGCTTCGTCAAATATATAACAGCATTCAAATGATTGCATATCTTCCAGACCAAGCTCCAATCATAGCTGATTTTTTTGAAAGAATCAGTAAAGAATATGCAAAAACAAATGATGTGAAATCACTTCTTGATACACTTCATGAATTGATTCTTTCCATGAAAAATGAAAAACTCCCCACAAAACGTGAGGAGTTTGAAAGCCGAGCTGTTCTTTTCTATATTTTAAAGCAACTTGAAGAATTTCTTATTTTAAAACGAAATTTTGTCGAGCGCTGGCACTAATTTTTACCATCTTGAATCAGCCATAACCGTTTTGCTGCCGTCTTTGCTTCGCTTCTTCGGCTTACATCAAGCTTTGTCAAAATATGGCTCACATGTGTTTTAACAGTTGGAAGCTTTATATCCATAATTTGCCCAATCTGTGCATTGCTTTTGTCTGCACATATAAGACGAAGAATCTGAAGCTCTGTTGCTGTAAGTTCATTTTCCATTGACAGATGCGGCTGCAAAAAATCAGGATAAAATGATGCCTCTACTCTTACATCTTTTATCAGTCGCGCAAACCATTCATCATCATTTTTATACTCTGTCTGTTCAAGCAGTGAAAGCACTGCGGCTCCATATACACTTATAGTTCGTATAAAACCAAACTCCTGCGCCGTATCAAGCGCTGAATTTAATTTTTCCTTCCAAAGTGAATCCTTTTTTCTGTACAATGCAATCGCCTCTAGCACATTAATATGAATCCCATCTATATATCTTGAACAATCCCTACAATATGACTCCAATGGTGCGAGTGTCAAAAGTGCTGCATCTGGCATTCCGAGTGCAAGCTCTGCCATCGCCTGTGTAAGATATTGATAACGCTTTAAAACATTTAAATGAAGCGGATCTTTTGGTGCCTTCTCCCGATACCACACCTGTACACGCTCGAGATCATCCATATGAAGCCAAATACGGCAGAGTACTGCATCTATATTATGGAAGAAACGCGTATGACCATTTTCCTCAAAACGCTCTCGAATCATCTGTACTGTCCGAAGCGCATCCTCTGCACGTCCTAACGCAATCTGGCTGCGCGCCAATAAACCAACAATTGCAAACTCAATATCCGGCGTTCCCTTTTTTTGTACCTCTCCAAGCTGAGAAACAAGCAAAAGAATACGCCCAGAAATATCCTCGCCCTTTTCAAATTTACTCTCTGCAATTGCACAGTCTGCCAGACCTACTCCGTCCTTTCCCAAAACAGCCTCTACTGGAATGCGCATTGTCTGATAAAGAAGATCATCTATTTTGCTCCACGGTGAAAAATCCTTACCTCCATTCATAATACTTGGAAGCGTGCTTGTCACTGAAAATGGCGGAAGTTTCACTTCTCTATTAGTAATCAATCTAAATACAGATGGAATAATCTGAATCATTTTGTCAGTTTTTCTCTGAGGAAGTGAAATATCCAGCCATGCAATTCGACTTTTGATCTGACGAAGCACAGCATCCTGCTTTTTACACTTTGCTGCAAATTGTTCCAGCTCATGATACCAGCGCTCCGAATTCTCATAATCTGTATTCAGCGCGCAAAGCATACTCATTCCCTTCATCAGTGACGGTGATTCTAAGATTTCTGACTCTGGCAAACTGCGGTAATATTTTTCCATCTCACTATAATGTCCCATTCCAGGATGACGCTCTCCGTTTCGAATCAAAATTTCCGACACCTTTGAGTGATCTTTTCCTCTGCTGTAACAATCAAGCGCCTTTTCATAATCTCCATTTAACTCATAATACATGCCGCCTCTCACAAGCACTGCATTTTTCTTTTGCGAACTATATTTGCGCTCAAGCTCCCATAAAAGGAAATCACGAAATTGCGGCCAAAAACGAAATTTATGGATTCCATCATAAAGAAGCATTGTTGTGTTTTTCTGAATCCAGTCTAACAGTTCGCCCGTATTCGGATCACCGCTGACCATTCTCGCCAGCTCATAATCAAAATTATCAAATGACGCCAATTCAAGCAGGAGACGGCGTATTGGCAAATCAAAGCGATGGTAAATTGCTGCCTCAAAATAAAGAAACACCTCATGATATACTTCCTTTATAATGTCTGAATTATATACACGCTGACCATCTGCATGATTGATACATTGAAGTGTAGCAGCAACACCTAAAGGATATCCTATTGACTCTTTAAGCATTTCATTAATTTCACTATCTGTCAGCTTAATATTATATTTAAAAAGCATCTGCCGAATATCATCTCTGTCAAACAAAAAATCACGTACACCAATAACTATCATATCACCAGTATACTGAAATGCCCTAAACACACCTGGCGCAACACCACGCGACAGCAGCACAAATTTTTTCTGCGGATTATCACGAATTAATTCATTTAATTTTTGTAAATCCTCATTCTCCTGAAATTGCTGAAGATCATCAATCATCACAATGTCGCGATTTAATTTGATCTCTGGCAGCATTCCTTCTGACTCCAAGCCACTTATCAGTTCAAATTTTTTTCCGCGCAGAAGTTCAAAAGCCACCGTGGTTTTTCCAAATCCACATGGTGCACCAAAATACAAAATGCGTCCATGATCCATAAACTCATCAAATTTAGTTTTTATTGTCTTTTTTATAATCACATATCTATCCACAGAATCCTCCTCTCTTTTTAGTTAATAGTTACGGTTTTTATAGCCAACTTTAATTTAAATTATATCGTTTTTATAAAAAAAGTAAATCATCCTAAAGTATTAAAAATGACAAAAAGGCTGATCCACTTTCGCGAATCAGCCTCCTGGGTGTGTGTCAAATATGGGAAACCAGCGTAATTACTCTGCAAGCTCAGTAGAAATTTCCTCGGAAGGCTCCTCATAAGATGCAATGCTGGTGTAGTACAGCGAAGCAACATTTTTCACAACATCGCGAAGTGATACAAAGCTTTCAGGTGATGTAAACTCAGCAAATTCTCCATCAGTAATGGAAGCAATACCAAGCTGAACACCAATTGCATCCTCACCTTCTGCTGTTGCTGAAAGATCAAGCAGTACTGCAGATACGCCATCTGCGGAATCAATAGAAAGTGTACCCTCAAAAGCAGCATACTCTAATGCTGATGAAAGAAGCTCAGCAAATGAAATATCAGAAGACTCATCTGATCCCATAGAAAACTCTTCCTCAACACCAGCAAATAACGCATCTACCAGTTCAGAAACAAGTGCAACACTATCTTCCTCTGAAAGCTCAGGATCAGCTTCTCTAAATCCCTCTGCTGCTGCCAGTATGTAATCAGAAACAAATTCAAGTCCTTCTATGTCTTCTTCTGCGGATTCACCATCTGTTCCTTCTACAGATGCCATTGCCTCATCAATACTCTGAGCGATTGTAAGAAGAGTATCATTGTTGATTGCGATCTGGACACCAGTATCAGTTTCAACAGTCTCTAAATCTGCCAGATTATCAGTAATTGCTGTCAAAATTGTATCAAGCTGACCATCATCTGATGCTGTCGGAGCAGGTATTTCAATCCAAGACTCTGTAATTCCTACCATAGAAAGCAGCTCAGTCATACTGTCATCTGCTGTAAGCTCACTATATATGTTTACAATCTCTTCTACATTTAAATAAACATCCTCACCACATACACGAAGCACATCATCAAAACCATAAACAACAGGTTCTTCTGTGCCCATCATTGATGCTGGGAGAGTCACTGATACAGAAAAAGAGCTGTCTCCACTTTCATTATAAACAGCTGTGATATCAGCACTCAGCGTTTCTCCATCCTGTGTAAGAGAAAATGAAATCATATCTCCATAAGTTACAGGTGTCTGTGCTGCCTCGTCTGCAAAGATTACACCTGCCGGGCTCATCGCAAGGATACCACTCATCATCGCTGCTAACGTTCTTCTCATCTTCATAAAGAAATCCTCCAATCAAATTAACTAGTACTAGTTATTTTTTGTTTTTACTGTACTTTTCATTATAGAGAACTTCTAAAAAATGTAAATCATACCAAAGTATGATATCACATTTTTTCCAAAAACGCATATTGACTCATATACAATTCCTTATAATAGCCATCCTTTGCCATCAGCTCATCATGCGTACCCTTCTCCAAGATATTTCCCTGGTCAATATACATGATACAGCTTGAGCTTTTAATAGTTGACAGACGATGGGCAATGATAAAGGAAGTTCTGCCCTTTAATAATTCCTGAAGACCCTGCTGTAAAAGTAACTCTGTCTCTGTATCTATGCTCGATGTTGCCTCATCGAGAATCAAAATCTTAGGGTCGGCAAGCAGCGCTCTCGCGAAGGAAATAAGCTGTCTTTGTCCTGCCGACAGACGGCTTCCGCGCTCATTTACCTGAGTCTGGTAGCCATTTTCCATACTCATAATAAAGTCATGCGCACAAACTGTCTTCGCTGCTCTGATTACATCTTCATCGCTTGCTTCCCTGTTTCCATAGCGGATGTTATCCATTATTGTTCCTGAGAAAATAAAGCTGTCCTGCATCATAACGCCCATCTGTTTTCTCAGTGATTTGATCGTCACACTGTTAATATCAATTCCATCAATTAAAATCTTTCCAGAATCGATATTGTAGAAGCGGCTGATCAAATTTACAATTGTTGATTTTCCTGCTCCTGTCGGACCTACGATTGCAAAACTGTCTCCTACGTTTGCCTTAAAATTTACATCATTTAAGATACGTACACCTGGCTCATAAGAAAATACAACATGAGAAAACTCTACCTCACCCTTAATCGGCGGCATTTCCACGGCGCCAGGAGCGTCCTTTACATTAACTGGCTCATCAATAGTCTCAAAAATACGCTCCAGATATGAGATTGCTGTCAAGAGTGAATTATAAAAGGAAGCCAGCGTATTGATCGGATTCCAGAACTGGCTGATATAAATTGTAAGTGCCGTCAGAGCACCGACACTAATTATATCATTTCCGCCCATAATCCAGTGAATACCAACCCAATATACAGCTGCCGTCGCAAGGATTGATATAAACTGAACAGTCGGTCCAATCATAAAGTTATACTTGATAACGCTCATCCATGCCTTTCGATAGCTTCCGCTTAAATTATTGAATATGCCAAGATTCTTATCTTCTCTTACAAATGCCTGTGTAACACGCACACCATTGATGCTCTCTGCAATATAGGCATTCAAATTTGACTGCTTATTGCTTGCAAGCTGCCATCCGCGGCGCTGCTTTTTCTTTACAAAAAGCACGATTGCAAGAAGAATAGGAAGACCGCACATACAAATTAAAGTAAGCGGTACGCTATAATAAAACATAAAACCTAAGATAAAAAACAGTGAGCAGCAGTCTGTTATTGTATTTACAATACCATTTGACAGAAGATCACTTATGTTGTTTACATAGTTGACAATACGCACCTGAATCTTTCCATGCGGACGGCTGTCATAATAAGAAAATGGCAGCTCCTCCAGATGAATAAACAATTCTCTTCTTAACTCATGAATTATGCCCTGACCAATCTGAGATGTCCACTTAATCTTTATGCGAAGAATATAAGCTGTTGCCAGAATTATCAAAGCTGCAAGTGCCGCCATCAAAAGGATTCCCTTTTTGTCATGATTTGGAATGTAAATATCCATTACGCGCTGCATCAGCACAGGAATAACCATGCCAAGTGCAGATGAAAACAGCATCAGCATTATTGTCATAATCAGCTTTTTTCTATAACGGCCTACATAACTAAATAATCGCTTAATCTGCTTCATGTCAAATTTAGTTTCGAGTGTCTCATCCACGTCATATTTATTTCGTGCCATTATGCCTCACCCCTTCCCTTTTCTGCGCGAACCTTCTTAAAGCGGTCAAACTCACCATATTGATGATGAAATACAGTTGAATAATAGCCCTTTTTAGCAAGCAGCTGTTCATGTGTTCCTCTCTCGACAAGGCGACCATTATCAAGTACAAGAATCTGATCTGCATGTATAATAGAAGATATACGATGAGCAATGATAAATACAGTGCGCTCATCCGAGATTTTCTTTAATTCATTCTGAATCATGCTCTCCGTTTCCATATCAATTGCAGAGGTTGTATCATCAAGAATAATTATTGACGGATCCTTTAAAATTGCGCGTGCAAGCGAAATTCGCTGTTTCTGTCCGCCTGACAGACCAACGCCGCGCTCACCAATAATTGTATCATATCCTTCTGGCATCTCCCTGATAAATTCGTCAGCATTTGCAATCTTTGCAGCTGCCTGCACCTGCTCAAACGTACAGTCTGGATTTCCATAAGCGATATTTCCCTCAATTGTATCTGAGAACAAAAAGACATCCTGCATCGCAATTCCGATATTTCCGCGAAGCGTCTGGAGATTCAAATTTCTAACATCAATATCATCAACAAGCACGCGTCCCTGATTAACATCATAAAAACGGCAAATCAAATTGATAAGTGATGACTTTCCAGAACCAGTCGCACCGATTATACCAACGGTCTGGCCTGGCTCTACATGAAAGCTGATATCCTTTAACACAGTATCATCATTTGTATAATAATTTACATGATCAAAGGTAACACTGCCCTTTAGCTTTCTTTTTTCTACAACATGCTCTGGCTGCTTGATATCTGGCTCAGTTGTATAAACCTTATAGATTTTTTCAATTGCGGTAAGAAAGCGCTGCAAATCATTGATGATCCATCCTGCCTGACGAAGCGGACTGTTAAGCATCCATAAATAACCGTTAACAGTTACCATGTTTCCTATAGTCATCTCTCCGTCAATTACCATAAAACCACCCATGATCATAAGGATAATAGTCAGACACTGAGAAAGAATCTCAAACATCGGAATATATTTCATCCAGATCGATGCGGCATTTAACTGTGCATCACGATATCCATCATTCTCGCGGTCGAACTTTTCAAGCTCATAATCTTCCTTTGCAAATGCCTTTACAACACGGTTTCCTGCGATTGTCTCCTGTGCAAATGCATTCAAACTAGAGAAACAGTCACGCACCCTGTCAAAGGCCGGCTTAATATGACGTCTCTGGCTCAATGTCACTGCCAATGTAAACGGAAGTACAATCAGCATACAAAGTGCCATTTTAACATTAACAGAAAAGATCATCACAAGTGCCATCAAAAATACAAGGATATTCTCAAAGCTAAAATAAATAACATGAGAAACCATGTGACGCACTGCATCCATATCTCCTGTCTGTCTGGACATAAGATCTCCTGTGCGGTTTTTGTTGAAGAAGTTAAAATCTTCCTTCATCAGCTTACGATATGCTTCTTCCCTCATGTCGTAGACAAGTCCCTGACTGGATGACTCAAAACACATTAAAAATGTGAAGCGCAGCAGCGATCGAACAAGCGTCACTCCAATCATAATAAGCAGCAAAATACCAAGCTTTTCATAATGCTGCCCCTCAATAACTTCATCCACAATCATACCAGAAATCTGTGGGTTGATCAAAACAAGCAGTGCTGTGATAAACACTAAGATCAAGCCTACGATCATTCTTACGCGGTATTTTTTTAAAAAAGATAAAAACCAGCGTATGTATCCCATATTTCTCTCCTCCTTTTTGTAGTTTTTACAGTTCGCGCGTCATGCTAGCTGTCTCAGTAAACTGAGACGACAAATTTCATGCTTGCATAGAAATTTGACAGATCAGCAGGACGAAGTGGACGCCCGTTCATGAACAAAACAAAGTTGCGCGCAAACTTGTTTGCGGTTAGCAACGACGCACGGAACGTGCGGTTTTGCGAATGGGTGTCCAGTGAACTGTAACACCGTTCTTTCATGTTACTCTAATATTTTTAAAATAAAATGTACTTTTCTTGAAAATTGATGTATAATAATCAAATCAAGCTTTATCGTTTTTAGGCATTTTTATTTTTAAGGAGGTTTACTTTACTGTGTGTGATACGTACGACATTACTTACTCTGACTTAAATCCAACTTTATATTTCGCCGGTAAGCGCACGGTGACAGAATCGAATTTTTCTCATACGCATGATGCACCTGAACTCTTTATAGTGTTATCTGGTGATCTGGCAATCTGGATGGATGGAACTACCACTCCACTTACAGCCGGTGATATTGTCTGTGTACCGTCGCACATGCCGCACCGTACACTGCCGACAGTGCATGATAACCCTGCAATTTTATTCTTTACTTCATTTTCAAACTTTCACTTTAAGGGAATGGAACCAAACTGTCTTGATTTTCCTGGTGGCTCATCTGTGCTTCACACGGACGGTCTTGTCCGTCAGGATATCACAAATCTGTGTCTTCGTATGATATCTGAGCGCTACAGCAATCAGGTCGGTCAGTACTTTATGCAAAAGGCATATTTGACACAGCTTCTTATGACAATCATCCGTCAGATCACTGTTCCGCCAAAACAAAGCTGTTCTCCTGTCACTTTCGAGACACACCATAAAACATATGTGGTAAGCGAGATCCGCCAATATCTGAGCAGTCATTATGCTGAAAAGATTTCACTTGATCTGATTGCCCGGAATATGTATTTAAGCTCTGCTTACATATCAAAAATTTTCAAAGAAGAGACTGGTGAAGCTCCAATCAACTATCTGATTAAAATGCGCTTAGAGCGCGCCCGCATTCAACTTGAATCTGATAACGGACAAAGCATAAAAGCCATCTCAAACAGCGTTGGCTACGATGATGTTTACTATTTTAGTAAGCTTTTCAAGAAATATTATGGTATGTCTCCAGTTCACTACAGGAGTAAATACAAAAAAGTAGTGTAAATAAAGACCAGGGGTTTGCCCCCTGGTCTTGTTTTTTATAATCCAATCCAGCTTCTTAATACTCTAAAGTTTGCCGGTCCCTGATTAAAGAGAAGGTCTAACAGATTAGCTTCACTATAGTTTTCACCCTGATTAGCAGCCATTGTTGACTCAAGCTCTGTGATCTGCAAATAGTCAATCGCTGCAGCTGCATATTTTCCAGGATTCTTTAAAACCATCTGATACACACTAGAACCATAGCTGCTTCCGCCTGCTTCTCCAAAATAAGTTGTGCAAAGATCTGTTACCTCTGCTTCACCCCAGCCGCCTGCATGTACTGAAATATCAGCAACACCATACAGTGCATACGTCATTCTCGTCGACGCAATCAGGTAATTTCTTAAATTATCATCTAATCGATCATCATTTAAATAAGCTCGAATAATACCGAACTCAGTCCAACCATTTACAAAGCCATTGCATACAAGATTTTTCTTAAGCGCGCTTGAAGATGCGCTGACTGTATCATATGCGTATGCATCATCAGGTGCCTGCTTTGTAAAGCTTGCTGCGCCTACCTGAAGCGTTGAATCAACACCCATTAAGTCATTCATAACCTGATAATTACTGTTTGCTTCATTTGCCAATGTCTCACGGAAATCGCCCCAGGCTCCATCTACACCACTATACTTTTGCAGCAGATAATTGTAGTAATCACCACCGCCCTCAACACTGCAAAGTGCAGCATCAGCAGCGGCTGCTGCCACACTGTCATACTGCTCGCCATCCATCTCAACATTCAACGCGTCAAGCAATGCATCATATGTCTTTGCCTGTACCTCTGTCAGATGTGTTCTGTCATACGTCTGCAGCTCCGCAAGTGTTCTTGTAAGATTCTCACTCTCACGCTTTAAATAATTGCTGTTTTGTGCTACAGCCTCATTCAGATTGGTGATAAATTCATCAAAGTCAGACTGCTCTATCGCATAATTGCTGTCATCTTCCTCATTGCCAGCCTGAGAATTATCACTTTCTGCTCCAGTCTGCGCCTCTTCTGACTGCTGTTTGTCTGCATCTGTCTGCTCACCAGTCTGTGCTTCACCATTTACATCGCCTGTTTCCTTTGGCTCATTAGAAGTTTCTTTTGTTTCATTTTCTTTCGTTCCAACTTCCTTTGTGCCCTGCTCTGCCACGCTCTTTGTCTGACCTAGTGACATCGCAATACCGCCTGCTGTCAATCCGGCAACCAAGACTACTACCATTAAAACTGGCAACCACAAACGCATCATCATGATTCTGTGCTTCTGCTTTCTAATCCTTTTTCTATCTTCTGAATTCATACAACAATCCAGCCTTTCTCTTTTTCTAAATTCTTTACTGTGCTGCTTTTACCTGACACAAAGCGACACAGTAACCTATAATCACAGTATAGCATGATTTTTCAATACAGACAATTGCTTTTCTCACGTTTTTCTTGCAATCTTTCGTTCCTGGTGGTATCATAAATTATATCTGTGCTGCATTTTCCAGCCCTTTGTAAATTCGGGCTGTACAAATAGCATCACTGTGAAAAAACAGACCGCTTCTGCGGCAGAAAGTGAGAAAAACACCATGAAGAAACCGTATTACATCACAACGGCCATTGCTTACACTTCCGGCAAGCCGCACATTGGAAACACCTACGAGATCGTGCTGGCAGATTCCATTGCCAGATTCAAGCGAATGCAGGGCTATGATGTGCGCTTTCAGACAGGTACGGATGAGCATGGTCAGAAGATCGAGTTGAAAGCTGCTGAGGCTGGAAAAACACCAAAGCAGTTTGTTGATGAGGTGGCAGGCGAGATCAAGAAGACCTTTGACCTGATGAACACATCCTATGATAAATTTATCCGTACTACTGACGACTACCATGAAAAGCAAGTTCAGAAGATCTTTAAGAAGCTTTATGACAAGGGTGATATTTACAAGAGTGAGTACGAAGGTATGTACTGTACTCCGTGTGAATCCTTCTTCACAGCTTCTCAGTTAGTTGACGGCAAATGCCCGGACTGCGGACGCCCATGTACACCAGCTAAGGAAGAAGCTTATTTCTTCCGTATGAGCAAGTATGCAGATAAGCTTATTTCTTATATTAATGAGCATCCAGATTTTATCCAGCCAGAATCCAGAAAGAATGAGATGATGAACAATTTCCTTCTTCCGGGACTTCAGGATCTGTGCGTTTCCCGTACCTCCTTTAAGTGGGGCATTCCGGTAGACTTCGATCCAAAGCATGTTGTTTACGTATGGATTGATGCACTTAGCAACTATATCACTGGACTTGGCTTTGATCTTGACGGAAACAGCGATCCGATGTTTGAAAAGTATTGGCCGGCTGACCTTCATCTGATTGGAAAGGATATTCTTCGTTTCCACACCATCTACTGGCCAATCATGCTGATGGCTCTTGATCTGCCGCTTCCAAAGCAGGTATTTGGCCATCCATGGCTGCTTCAGGGCGATGGCAAGATGAGTAAGTCAAAGGGAAATGTAATCTATGCAGACGAGCTTGTTCATTTCTTTGGTGTTGATGCTGTTCGTTATTTTGTTCTCCATGAGATGCCATTTGAAAACGATGGTGTAATCTCTTGGGATCTGATGATTGAGCGTATGAACTCTGACCTTGCAAATACACTCGGTAATCTTGTAAATCGTACCATTTCTATGACAAATAAGTATTTTGGCGGTGTTGCCGTAAACTATGGCGTAAGCGATCCTGTTGATGAATCCTTATTTGAGGTTGTTACCTCCACCGCTTCTAAAGTTACAGCCCGCATGGATAAGCTTCGCGTTGCTGATGCAATTACAGATATCTTTACTCTGTTCAAGCGCTGCAACAAGTATATTGATGAGACAGCTCCGTGGGTACTGGCAAAGGATGAATCAAAGAAAGAACGTCTGTCTACCGTTATGTACAACTTGATCGACAGCATCTTAATCGGTGCTTCCTTACTTGAGCCATTCATGCCAGAGACTGCAAAGAAGATTGCTGATTCCTTAAATGCACCGCTTCGCACAATGGATCAGGTTTCCACAATGGGCACCTACCCGTCTGGAAATAAGGTAACAGATCAGCCGCAGATTCTTTTTGCACGTGTTGATGCAGAAAAGATGATGGAAGAAGTTAATGCACTTATGGAGTCCAAGAAGGCTGCTGCAAAGGACGCTTCCGAAGAAACTGCTGAAGATGAAAAAGAAGATGAGGCTGTTATCGACATCGAGCCAAAGGAAGAAATCACATACGAAGATTTCTCAAAAATGCAGTTCCAGGTAGGTGAGATTATCTCCTGCGAGGCAGTAAAGAAGTCCAAAAAACTTCTGTGCTCTCAGGTAAAGATAGGATCTCAGGTAAAGCAGATTGTTTCCGGTATCAAAGCTCACTACACACCAGAAGAAATGGTTGGCAAGAAGGTTATGGTTCTTGTAAACTTAAAGCCGGCAAAGCTTGCAGGTGTTTTATCTGAAGGTATGCTGTTATGTGCAGAGGATGCAGACGGAAATCTTGCACTGATGACACCAGAAAAGAAAATGCCAGCTGGCGCTGAGATTTGCTAAATCAGTTCACACGTCACACTAAAAGCCAGGGTGACAGGTACGATGGCTCCGTACCTGTCACCTGGCTTTTTATTTCATTACTGAGCCACCAGGGACAATAAAAATGCCACTGCCCCTGTCCCTCTGGTTAAATTGTCGTTCCATTCTTGCTATTTCCAGAATCCTTTGTTCCGCATAAGTAAAGAATTGAGAAAAAGAAGAACAGAAATAATTATGATTTTTACCATTAGAATCCTGATACCAATCTCGTTTACAGCCTCCAAAACAGAGCGGAT